>Ga0256827_10002249_pt1 | contig 12452 bp, 12 predicted proteins | sample CV84metaG_FD_185977 | JGI IMG/M metagenome (GOLD analysis project Ga0256827, IMG submission 185977) | Hydrothermal vent microbial communities from East Pacific Rise, Pacific Ocean - CV84 | ecosystem: Environmental > Aquatic > Marine > Hydrothermal vents | place: Pacific Ocean: East Pacific Rise... | reverse complement strand
CTGTCTCCATTAAGTTCACTTTTTATATGCAATAAAGACTCTTCTACATCATCTTTATGTGTCAGTTCTATACTACTTTTTCCTAGTATTTCCTCTACTTCATACTCAAATATTTCTGCAAACTTATCATTAACATAAGAAAAATATCCATTTTTAATAATATAAATACCAACAACAGCATTTTCGACAAGTGCCCTAAATTTCGCATCTGAATCTAATAAATCACCCTTGATGCTTTCATGCATTTATCTCTCCCTAAACAACCTATGTTGTATTACCATATAATAGAACTATATTCATTAATATCTTATTTTTAGGGCAAAGTTTAGTAATATTTGGTTAAAATTCACCTTATGAAAAGAACAATAATAGCACACTCACCAGATGCCGACGATATTTTTATGTACTATGCCATTAAATTTGGCTGGGTAGATATGGAAAACACTCTCTTTGACAACATTGCCAAAGATATTCAAACACTTAACGAAGATGCCCTCAATGGTGTTTATGACATTGTAGCCATTAGTTTTGCTCTCTATCCCCATATAAAAAATGAGTATGCACCTCTAAGAACTGCTGTTAGTTTTGGAGAGGGTTATGGTCCTAAAGTTATTAAACTCAAAGGAGCTAAACTCAAACGCAACTTTAAAGTTGCTCTGAGTGGTGAGCATACAACAAATGCTATGCTCTTTCGCATTGCTTATCCTGAAGCTCGTGTTACATATATGAACTTTTTAGAGATTGAAAATGCTGTTTTAGAGGGGAGTGTAGATGCAGGTGTTCTCATCCATGAGTCTATCTTAACTTACGATGACAAACTAGAGGTGGAACGTGAACTATGGGATATTTGGCAAGAACTAGCAGGAAATGAGCTTCCACTACCTCTTGGTGGTATGGCAATTCGCCGTTCACTTCCTCTAAATAAGGCAATTGGGTATGAAGCCACGTTGACAAAAGCTGTTCAAGTTGCACGTGACCATAAAGATAGACTCTCAAAAATGCTCATTGAACGTGATTTAGTTCGTATTGATGCTCCAACACTTGACAGATACCTTGAACTCTATGCAAATGATGAGTCTATTACCCTTAGTGAATTACAATACAGAGCTATAGATAAACTCTTTGAGATTGGTTATAAACACGGTTTTTATGATACACTTGTTAAAACCAAAGATTACCTTATACCTACTGAGTATAAAGAGTTAAGAGAGTCCTAATGGAAGCAAAGCTTATAGCACTAGGTGTTGAAACCTTTAAAATAGCTCTATTTTTAGCACTGCCAGGTCTTCTTACGGGTATGTTTATAGGTCTTGCTGTAAGTATTTTTCAAGCCACAACACAGATAAATGAGATGACACTCTCTTTTATTCCTAAAATTTTAGGTGTTGTTATTGTCATTGTTATGACTATGCCTTGGATGCTTAATGAAATGACAGACTTTGCAGTTGGAGTTTTTAACCTTATTCCAACTTTTGTACAGTAATGAGCTTTAAAAATATAAACTTTTCACAATACTCCTCTTTTAAAATTGGCACCACATTGGAAGTCTTAGTAGTAGATGATTGTAATGCTGTTTTAGATGATTATTATCTTATTGGTTCTTGCAATAACACCCTTATTGGTGAGTATCCTCCTCCACTTATGATGCTTAGTAAACAATATGACTACATCAAAATAGAAGATGCTGTTTTAAAAATTGGTGCTGCTACACCCTCTGGAAAAATTGCCTCTTTTTGTAAAAAAAACAATATTGCTAACTTTGAGTTTGTCTCACATCTTCCTGGTAAATTGGGCGGATTAGTCTATATGAATGCGGGTTTAAAAGAGTATGAAATTTTTAACTCCTTACTCACTATCACTACTTGTTCAGGCTCTCAACATAAAGAAGATATCAATTACGGCTATAGATTTACGGATATCAATGAAGTTATTTTAGAAGCCACGTTTGAGCTCTCCTATGGTTATGACCTACAAAAAGTAACTATGTTTAAAGAGATGCGCTCTAACCAACCAAATACACCAAGTGCTGGAAGTTGCTTTAAAAACCCTTCTGGTGATTATGCTGGAAGACTCATAGAAGCAGTAGGGCTTAAAGGAGTACTACAAGGTAGTATGAGTTTTAGTGAGCAGCATGCAAATTTTTTAGTCAACAACGGTAACGGTAAATTTGAAGATGCAATTTTTCTTATACAGGAGGCTCAAAAAAGGGTTTACAAAGAGTTTGGAATTTGGTTAGAGTGTGAGATAGAAGTTTTAGATAAACGGTTTATGGGTGAGGATTCCCCACTCATAAAAACCTAAAGAAGTCTAGAAACGTAGCATTAAACCTGCATAAACTCCTGCATAATCTAAATTTAGATTAACATCATCTAAGTCGTTACTTTCAAATTTCTGCATTCTATACCCAACTTCTAAAGCTGGTTGAATAACAGGTATGAAACCTAAAGTGTAGTCAAGTTTTATTCTGATATCGTAAACAGTTGTATCACTGTATGAAATATATTTCACATCTGCTTCAGCACCAAGACCTGTTAATGGCAATTCAGTTCTAGCTCTTAAATATAACATTGGAATAGGAGCTGAAAGAGAGTCACTATATCCAGTTGCTGTACCATCTTCAGCCTTGTAGTCCATCTCAACCATTTTTAAATCTATACCAACATCTACAGTGACCCAAAATGTGTTATCAAGTAGATTGTAGTAAGGAATAATGTCATACTGAGTCATATCTAAGCTTGTTTTACCAGTTGCAGTAAAATCAGCAAAAGTACCAGTGGCACTACCCTCATTTTTGAGTGAAACATATTCAACTCTTAAGTTAGGTACTATAGGTACAAAATGTTTTACCATTACCCATACATACCCTTCAGTCTGTTGTGTTTCAGATGAAACATCAGAACCAGTATGACCTGCTGTACTTGCTACTAATCCACCTGATGGTGTTTGCATCCATGCACCTGCACCGGCTTCAATTCTTAAAAAGTCTGCAGTAGCAACTGTTGATAAACAAGCTACACATGCTAGTGTACTTAAAAGTTTTTTCATATTATTCTCCACTATTAATCTAAAACTATTATATCTCAAAATTGGAATATGTAAACTTAAAATGGGGATTTAGAATATGTAAAGAGAGAAGCTATCTAGGTGGTTAACCCTAGATAAGCTCTCTTTAAAGGAAGAATAAAATGAAATTTAATTCATCTTAGTTTGCCACATCATAGAGGAAGTCTAATCAGCGGCATCGCGAATAAAATCGCAAAGTTAAGAGGACACCTTAACTTTTAGAGAGTATAAATTAGTATTTAGGTCAGTCTAGCTAACTGCAGCGATTGCAGCGTCGTAATTTGGTTCTTCAGTAATTTCTGGAACGATTTCTTTGTAAGTTACAACACCCTCTTCGTTTACTGCGAAGATTGCTCTACAAGTAACACCAGCTAAAACTGATCCACCAAGTAAAACACCATAAGCGTTTGCGAAATCTTTGTTACGGAAGTCAGAAGTAACAGTTAAGTCATTGATTCCCTCAGCTTGACAGAAACGTCCAGCAGCAAATGGAAGGTCAAGAGAAACGATAGTTGCAGTAACATCGTTAAGACCAGCAGCCTTAGCGTTGAAGTTACGAGTTTCAGTAGCACATACACCTGTGTCTAAAGAAGGAACAACAATAATAAGTTGTTTTTTACCTGAAGCTCCACCAACTACTACGTCACCTAAACCGTCTGAGTTTACAACAGTGATTGCTGGTGCTTTGTCTCCAACATTTACTTCATTTCCTAATAATTCTACGTCTGTACCTTTGAATTTTGTAGTTGCCATTTTGGCTCCTTGTATTTTTAATTTTTAACGCAATTGCGTTTAACTAAAGAAAAAAATTTGCTGTGCAAAAAGTGATTCTTTTGTTTTGTTAAGAGAATTGTAGTTTAAATCGGATAAATTTACTCTTATTTAGAATGAAGGGCTTTTTGGCTAAGTTTTAATTAAGATTCAGCTCACTTACAACACAGTTACGCCCTTTCTCTTTTGCACTATAAAGACAATCGTCTGCACGTTTAAAGAATGACTCTTTTGTATCACCCTCTTGCATACTCACTACACCAAAACTACATGTCACCTTGTCAATCTCATAAAAAACATGAAATTCTATCTCCCTGCGAAGCTTATGTGCCACATCTTCTGCACTGCTTAGAGTTGTTTCAGGTAAAACTATTATAAACTCTTCACCACCCCAACGTGCAATAATATCACTCGTGCGAATCTGCTTATTGACTATTTTAGCAATATTTTCTAATACATAATCCCCTATGTCATGTCCATAAGTATCGTTAACCCTCTTAAAAAAATCTATATCAAAAAATATCAGGCTTAAATCTCTTCTAAAACGCATATACTCATCTATTTTTTGATTGATTAAAGCATTCGCACCATGTCTATTGTAAAGTTTAGTTAAGGCATCATGTGTAGCTAAGTACTCAACCTCTTTATGTTTTTTTCTATAATAGAAAAGTATTAAAAAAAGTACTATACTTAAAAGTAAAGCGACTATACTCAATATGATGGTAATCATTTTTGACTTTTTAAGAAGAAGTTCTAGGTAGTTTCCAAACTCATACTGAATAACATATGCTACTGTTTTGTTCTCTAGATTTTTAATTGGAACAAAAGAAGCAAGAATTATTCGTCCATTAAAAAGTGTTTTATTACTATATTTTATAGCAAAAAGCTCCCCTTTTTGGAGCTTATCTTTAGCTACTTGAGCTATCTCTCGATTTATCTTATAGAGGCTCTCTAGTCTAAACTCCATTAAATCATGAAGTGTAGCTACATCATAATCAAAATTTTCAAACTCACTCTGCTTATATCTAAAGCGCTCATTTTTATACACCTTTTTACCTACAACATCTAAACTAACCATAAACAGATAAGAAGATCTTGTCATCTCTAAAAGTTCTTCTTGAAGTGCTGAAAAGAGGTAAGATATTTCGACTGTCCCCACAAACTTTTTTCCCTTAAAAATAGGATAAACATTTCTAAAGCCATTAAAAACACGTCCTTCAGTAAAACAGTTAAGTGGCATATGACTCTGGTTAACAAACTCTATATCCTCTCGGACACCCTTCAAAGAGTCACCAAATTTAGAGGGTCTATGAAAACGTAAAAAGCTTACCGAGTCTTTGAGGTGAAAATGAAGCTGTCTCACATTATTGGACTTTAAATAGCGATATTTTTTTTTGTACATCTCATACAGTGTAGTTCGAAGTTCTGACAACTCCTTTTTATCTAAAGTCTCTGAAGCTTTTTCCATAATATCTATCATTTCTGGATTATCAATAAGTGTATGGTAAAAGATATCGGCATTATGATTTAAATTGGAAAGTACTACTTTAATATGGGCACTTGAGTCATGTGCATTTATCTGCTTATAGCTATTAACATCATTCTCTTGAAGATAGTCAACTCCAAAAGCAATAATTGACTCTAATACAACAAAAATTACTATACTAATAGCTAGAATTGGTGCATAAGTTTTAAAAAATTTCGGTAAGTAGTTCATCTATACTCTTAATCTCTTTAGTATCAATACTTTCAAGTGTAGCACTCTTCACATGCAATATTAGTTCATCTATTTTAAGTACATTTTCTAACTCTTTTTGTATATCACAACTAGGAGTTTCATCTGTCATTATTAAAAAATTATCCCCATAAAAACGGTACACATCAGTTTTGTATTGCTCTAATAAAGTAGCGGCCACACTCTCTAAAACTTGGTTACCATGTTTCCATCCATATTTTTTATTGTAGTAGTGAAAATCACCTAAAGAGATCCATATTACAGAGTGGAATTTTCTAAGAGTCGATACTCTCGCTTGTAAATACTGCTCATTATATACACCCGTTAAACTATCTTTATAAAAGTAACTAAATCGCTCCTCTTCTAAAAGTGATGATGGGTTTTGATGAATATCAGTATCTATAATAATATCTTTGAGCACTTTTATAGATGACTTCACAATAAGAGGGTTAAACTGTTTTCCTGCAAATTTAGATATCTCTACAACAGCCTCTTGTACTGTTTTTCTTCCTTTATAAATTCTATCTGTTGTCATCGCATCAAAAGCATCAGCTAGCGATAGTATCTGTGCAAGCATTGGTGTATCTTCACCCTGAAGACCTCTTGGGTATCCACTTCCATCATAATGCTCATGGTGATCCCTTACTATCTCTTTGATATCATCAAATATCGTTACATCATTGAGCATCTCATAACTAATAGATACATGCTCTTGAATCAACTTATACTCATTTTGTGATAATTTAGAGGGCTTCAAGAATACATTATCGGGAATAGCAATCTTTCCTATATCATGAAGCATTCCTGCTTTATGTACTCTTTTACAATCATCTTCTGTAAAACCCATCTCCTGTGCAATAAGTTTTGAATATCTTGCTACACGAGCAGAATGTCCTGCTGTATAGGTATCTCTTTTTTCTAAGATATTTACAAATCCATAAATATACTCCTCATAGAGGGCATCATGTTTTTCTATAAAATTTTCTATTTTTTTTCTAAAAATACGAATAACAAGAAGACCTAAAATCCAAATAATAAGAAATGCGACAGCAACCAACATAGAGTTTTTAAAAGCATCGCGGTAGAGAGGTTTCATAGGTATGGAGACACTAACCCCACCCCGAATATCTCCCACCTTATAGCCTTGAAAAGCATGACACTTCAAACAACTTTTTTTTGTAATGAGTGGATTCATAAGTCGTAAGTACTCGCTGCCATCTATCTCATTTACTTCTATAAATTGGTCTCTAGTCTTTTCTATCTCATCAAGTGCTATAGTTTCCCAAAAATCTGGCTTATTCTTCGGGTTAAGTAAAAACTTACTTGTTATATGTGTTTTTATACCGTAAAGTTTTGAGTAGTCTTTCATCATTTGAGAAAGTGTGTAAGCAGGATTCATAAGAGTATATGTTCTGCCCTCTAGGTCAATATCTCTATCTTTAATATTTGCAAGGTAAGGATTTGGTTGTGTTCTTGGGGTAACAGGAACATAAACACCTCCGTGAGATGCTACCCATGTCCTGTATGCTAAATCTTTATTGACACTTGTTTTAGCATTCTGTGTAGCGATATACTCTGCATATGTATAAATGCGTTCTGCAATAACTCCAAATAAAAGTAGAAGTAGTAGAGTCCAACCAATGTGCAAAAAGCTTGAGAGCACAATCAAAAAATGTCTTTTTGTTTGCATTACAATCCCCTATTAACCGTAGTATAACCCTTGTTTACTTAAATTTCACTTCTTGGTGCTATCTCAAGACTCTCGAGGGAGCTAAATAGATTCTTCTTATACATATCAACAGCTACTCTTCCTATCATCGCTGCATTATCAGAACAGTACTTGAGCTCACTCAGTAAGAGTTCTGCCTTATGCGGTTCTAAAAGTTCTTCAATACGTGCACGTAAGTAGAGATTTGCAGAAGCTCCACCAACTATGGCAAAAGTAGAGGGCCTCACACTTTTAAAATACTTCTTTAACTTCATTGTTAAGTGTTTTGTAGCGATATGTTCAAATGAAGCAGCAATATCTTTAAAGTCTGGATTCTCTTTTTTTTCTTCTTCTAGTACCGCAAGTCTCACTGCATTTTTAAGCCCTGAGTAAGAGAATGCAATAAGAGGCGATTGATGTAGCGGTACAGTAAAGTTATGTTTGAGCCTATCTCCACCTTTTGCAAGTTTTTCTATAAGAGGTCCACCAGGGTAACCAAGCCCCATCATTTTAGCTACCTTATCAAAACTCTCTCCAAAACTGTCATCCATACTTTTAGCCACTGTCTTAATCTCAGTTAAACTTTTAACTTCCATCACTTGGGTATGTCCACCAGAAACTAAAAGACAAGTAAGCGGAAAAACTGTCTCTTTTTCAATAAAAAGTGAGTAGATATGCCCGATAAGATGATTGACTCCAATAATAGGAATTTTGAGAGAAAGTGCAATAGCCTTAGCCATAGTTACACCCTCAACTAGTGTTACTGCTAAACCCGGAGTTGAAGTTACTGCCACAGCCTTTAAATCTTTAAAGTACGGCTCACACTCTTCTAAAATACGAGGAAGTGCCTCAGCATGCAGACGAGCAGCAAGCTCTGGCACTACACCACCATAAATGCTATGCTCTAACTCTTGGCTTATCTTTTTATGAAAAAGAAGCTTATTTGTTTCTATTTCTGTTATTGCTATTGCACTATCATCACAAGAACTCTCTATACTCAGTATCACTCATAATCCTTTGTTAAAATACAGTTGTTTGAGTAGGGAATAGCAATAAAAAAACATGTTTTTCCACTGTTATCAAGGGGTTGCATGCTACTTCTTGAGTAGTCTCTCGAGCTCTGCCCTATGTTACCATCAAAAATTTTCTGTACTATCTCTTTAGACATATAAAGTCCTATACCTGTTCCTTGAGCTTTGACTTTTGTCGTAAAATAAGGGTCAAATATTTTATCTGCTATCTCTCTTGATATTCCTTTTCCATTGTCACAACACTCTATCTCTAAACCATACTCATTGCTTATAAACTGTAGTTTAATCTTTTTAAAACGGCTACCCTCTTCAAAAGCATCCTTTGAGTTGTTTAAAAGGTTTAGTACAACTTGAGAGATGGAAGAGGCTATCTCTATATTCCCATAGCTGTTGTCTATCATAATATCTAGCTCTATATCTTTGTTAGATATATGTGTAAAAATTATACTTTTTATCTCTTTAACTATGGCATCTAATGTTTTCATTTCACTATGTGTTCTTTTGTCAAAAAAAGACATAAAATCATCAATGGTAGAAGCTAAGTGATTTACATTATCTTCCATAATATCAAAATATTTATCTTGTTCTTCTTGTAGATTATCTGATGTTTTTGCAGCTAATACAGCGAGGTTAATTGTATTTAAAGGCTGTTTCCATTGGTGAGAAATATTTGCAATCATCTCTCCCATAAGAGCAAATCTCGCTTGCTCAAACAAAATTACATCTCTTTTTTTATTTTTTTGTAACTCTATATCTAAAGACTCTTTGACATGCTTAAGGTGAGTAGAGAGTTTTAACAAAATTGTAATGACAGGAGGTGTTAACAAAAGAGGAAGGATAATTGATAAATTGGCTAAGAAAATAGTGTATTCAACTCCCATAAAAAGACTGAATATGTAGACTATAGGAAGTGACCCTGCAATAACAAATGCAGTCACCCCAGCAACTATTGAAATAGTTGAACACTCAGAGAGTCGATGGACTATCTTATCTATCAAGATATCTGCCTTACAAAATCCCTTACCTCGGTATCGAGTGCAAAAACATCATCAACACTTTGAGGTAATACTTGAAATTTATCAAATGCAGTCATTATTGATTTGCTAATATCCATAAAACCTATCTCTTTGTTTATAAATTTCTCTATAGCCGCTTCATTAGCAGCATTTATGACAACACCACGTTGAGGGGTTTTAAGAAGCTCATTTTTTATCTCCCAAACAGGGTATCTCTCTGTTGTAATCTCACGAAATTCTAAACTTCCGACTTTGAGTAGGTCAACGTGGCCCAAAATATTCTCATCCATCTTTGCATCCAGCGCATAGGCGATAGGGAGTTGCATGGAAGCATGTGCAAAGTGTGCCGTAGTTGAGCCATCTTTAAAGTCTATAAGTGCATGAATAAGAGATTTCGTCTCAATAACAGCATCATATTCACCCTCGCCAAAGAGCCAACGTGCTTCAAGGAGTTCAAACATCTTATTAACCATCGTTGCACTATCTATGGTGATTTTTTGCCCCATAGACCAGTTTGGATGCTTTTGAGTATCCGCTAACGTGGCATTTTGCAGCTTAGCTATATCCCAGTCTCTAAAGGCTCCACCACTTGCAGTTATTATCATTTTTGAGATGGGTCTCTCTTGAAGCAGATACCACAGACCAAAGTGTTCACTATCTATAGGTTGAATTTTTGAAGTGTCTATGAAAGCACCGCAGGCAACGAGGGACTCCTTGTTTGCAAGTGCCACATTTTTACCACACTCTAGTGCCTTGAGTGTTGGACGAAGCCCTAAAAAGCCTACAAGTGCATTAACAACTAACTCACTTGAAGAGTCTTCAATCACTCGTAAAATTGCCTCTTGACCTGCATAAACACGGCTGTGGTTTACTTTTGAAATGTTCTGCTTATCTGCGATAACTACGACTTTAGGGGAGTGAATTGCTATCTGTTGGTTGAGTAAGTCTATGTTTTGTCCAGCAACTAAAACCTCAACTTCTATGCCAAACTTTTGAGCTACAATAAGAGTATTGACACCGATGGAGCCAGTCGAACCTAAGAGTACCAAGTGACTACACCAAGCCTCTTAAAAGAACTAACATTACAATAGCTCCAAAAAGATACCCATCAATTCTATCTAAAACACCACCATGTCCAGGGAGTAAGTCTCCGCTATCTTTTACCCCAGCACTACGTTTGAGTGAAGACTCAAAAAGGTCTCCAAAAATAGAACTCGTAGCAACCATAAGAGAGATAATAAATGCAATTTCAAAATCAACTATAGAGAGACCCACAAACATACCAGTGATAGTCGCAACTGCGATACCACCTACAACTCCCTCCATTGTTTTGTTTGGAGAAGTTTCACAAAACTGAGTTTTACCTACACTTTTACCGACAAAGTAAGCACCAACATCAGTCATAGCGACAATAACAAGAAGCCATAAAAGAGAGATTACACCATACTCTTGGTACATTGTAAAGACAAAAAGCATCCCTGCTGTAGGGTAAATGAAAGGAAAAAAACTTTTCCACTCTAACTCTTTGTTATAAGCTATAGCCCCTGCATAAGCTACACCCGCTAAGACGAAGAGGTCATCACCGTATGGGTAGATTCCTGCTAAAAGCCAAAGAGCCAAGGCAATTACCACTAAGCTCTCATTTTCAATCTCAAAGAGTCGCAGAGCCTCTTTAAATGCCATAATATAGACTAAACCAAGAGCTGCCCACATCACAAAGAAGTTATCTATAAAACCTATAAGTAAAACACCCACAACTAGGGCTATACCTGTTGTTACTCGCTCACTATGTTCACCAAAAATTGCCATTTATATTTCCTAAAAGTCTATTATTTGCTGTAATTATAGCTAATCAGACTTTAATATCTAGTTTATACTTAGAGAGATCCTCTGTTTCCTCTTCATCATTTTTTTTCTTTTTATGCTCTTTTGTCTCTTCATCCGCTCTATCTTTTTGATGCTCACGGTCTGGGTCTATATGCTCACTCTCTTCAGTAGGACGAACTTCTAAGACTTTTTCATCTTTCTCATTAGCCGCAGCTTGAGCCGCCATATTTTGAATATCAATACGGTTGCTATGAGCATTTTGAACAGAGGAGACACTTGCCGTCATCTGGTTTGTAAAAATTGCACTTCCAACAGGTCCAATTGCCATAACCTTATCCTTAATTTTATTTCATAAAATGAAGGGACCTTTTATCTATTAGTCCCATAAAGGAACAAGTCCCTTTATTCCGCTTAGACCGCTGTGGTCACTAAAGCTAGCCTTTTTCCAAGGCAGATTTTCTATCGTATATCTATTTCTACTGTTTTGTATTTGTTGTAAAGTACATTTGCACCACTTTGGATGGTTACTTCACGTCTTGGAGTATAATCGACCAAAAACTTATCTTTTGCAGTCGTGGTGAATTCTACACACAATCTTGCCGCACTTTCAATGATGTTCATAGGTAGACTCTGCTTGTCTGTTGTTATCACAACGTGGGTTGAGGGTCTATCTTTTAAATGTATCCAGATATCTTTGGCTCTTGCATTTTGAAGCACCTCAATATTCCCTTTTTCATTTTTTCCAAGCTGAACCTTGTAACCCTCTATCCAAAAAACTTCTATGGAGTCATTACTCTTGACTTTTTTACCCTGCACTCGTTTTGGAAAGAGCAGTTCTATCTTTTGAGTATCTTTAGCCTCTTTAACAGTATGTATAAAAAGCTTTATGTGCTCTATTTTTGAAGCCAAAGAGTGCTCTTCTATGTGAAGGTACTTAGCTCTCTGCTTCGCCTTTTTACTCTTTGTGAAAAACATATTTGAAATCATAAATGCAGTTGGATATGCCTTTGGAAGTTTTATAGAAAGAGCAGTTCCATCATAATCTTCTAGCTCTAACGTGGTTGCATAGGGCTTAATATTGTGAATATTTGAGAGGACTAAGTTTCCATAATGTTCACTCTGAGTAGCCTCTTTTTCTAAGCTCTCTTGATTATCTAAAGCATCATAAATTTTTTGAAGTTTTTTGAGCTTTTTATTCAGAAGTGCAATTTTTTGAATTTTGAGTGATTCTAGTCGGTTGTTCTGCTCTTTTTCATACACACTTTTTAAAAACTCTTCAACATCTTCAAGTGGGTACTCTT
>Ga0256827_10002247_pt1 | contig 12457 bp, 14 predicted proteins | sample CV84metaG_FD_185977 | JGI IMG/M metagenome (GOLD analysis project Ga0256827, IMG submission 185977) | Hydrothermal vent microbial communities from East Pacific Rise, Pacific Ocean - CV84 | ecosystem: Environmental > Aquatic > Marine > Hydrothermal vents | place: Pacific Ocean: East Pacific Rise... | reverse complement strand
TTTCCTCTTCAAACTTTTTCATATCTGCTATGAAATTTTCGTCTTTTTTTAATGCTTCTATGTCTATTTCTTGTTCTTGCATGGGGGTCCTTTTGTTTTTGTGTTTTTTATTTTCGTATATTGGTGCTTTGGGAAACGCACCCTACAGGGCTTTTTTAATGCGTTCTAGTGCTTCTCTTGTTTTTGACTCTTCATAAACAAGAGCCAGTCTTACGAAGCTTTGTCCTTGACCTTCTCTTCCTAGGAATGAACCGGGGATTACTTTTAGGTTGTACTCTTTGTAGAGTCTTGTTGTAAACTCTATCTCGTCATCTACAGCTAACCAGATGTAAAAGGTAGCTAGTGGTGGCTCTATGTTTAAAACCTCTTTTGCTATCTCAAAGTTTCTAATGTACTTGGCTCTAAACCCATCTACATGAGTTTGGTCTGCCCACGCTACAGATGCTGCGTGTTGTAGTGGGAGAGGTGAGGCACAGCCTACATAGGTTCTGTAGGTCATGTACTCTTTTAGTATTTTGGCATCACCAGCTATAAAACCACTTCTTAAGCCGGGGGCTGAAGAGCGTTTAGAGATGGAGTTGATGACCAATATGTTTTTAAATTCAGGGTTTCCTACTTCTATACTTGCGTTGAGTAAAGAGGGGAGAGGAGTCTCCAAATATAGGTCGATGTAACACTCATCATTTAGAAGTACAAAGTTATGTTTAAGTGACAGCTCAACCCACTTTTTAAGCTCATCCATTAAGATGGTTGAAGCTGTTGGGTTGTTGGGTGTGTTAATAATAACAAAGTCACAACGCTCTAAATCTTTTTCATCTATAGTAGGCTGAAAATCATTTTCTGCTGTTAAGTTCATGTAAATAACTTCTGAACGTGTTGCTTTTGCTGCACCCTCGTAGATTTGATAAAATGGGTTAGGGTATGCCATAACAGAGTTTTCTACATCGTGCAGTAAGAACTGAGGAAAGTTAAAGAGTACTTCACGGGTTCCAAAGGTAGGGATAATCTGCTCGTTTGTTAGCTCTAAACTGAAACGATTTTTTAAATAGGTTAACATTCCATTACGGAGTTCTGCTTCGCCTGATGTTTTAGGATATTTGTTTAAAAGTTCTGATTTATCTTGAAGTTCGTCTAAAATAAACTGAGGAGTTTTAAACTGAGGTTCACCAATAGTAAGACTTAATGCTGTGTAGTCTGCTGTTGGAGTAATGGGTTCTAATAAGTTGTTGAGTTTTTCAAATGGGTATGTTTCAAAGTTCACGATGCTATAAGCCCTAATTTTTTAGGATGATTATAGCAAAAAGAAGTAAATATAAATTTACTTCTTTTTATTTTAGACTATTTCTTTTTTCTACAAGGTTTAAGTTTTGTAGTTTTTGCCATAGGTATTTTTTTGTAAGTATCTTTTAATAGTTTTGCAGATTTTAAATTTTCACAGTTTACTTTGTCACATGGTACTGTTTTTGCCATTGGTATGTCTTGGTACTCATCTGGTGAGAGTGTTGCAGATTCAAGATCTTGGTCATCACAAGCTTCACCCTCTTTTAAGTTAGGATTTCTATTTTGTGTATTCCCTGTTTGTATAATGATTTCTGGTACAATTTCTACTTCTAAACTTTCGTTTGATTCTTGAGTAACTTGACTACTCTGTGGTAAGTTAGGTGCTGATTCTGCGTAAGTATAACTACCTAATCCAATCAAAATTAGTACCGTTGAAGTTATCTGTTTTGGTATGATAGATTTCATTGAATTTCCTTTTTTGCTTTAGTATTTTGAAATAAATATAACAATTATAGTTAAATTATCACATACTATTCATAAAAATAGTATAAAAACTTTAAAATTAACTATAGAAAGTATATAATAGTATAATCAATTATATTACACTATTAATAATTAAAGTACAATTATGTGATTATTTCTATCACAATTTAAACTAATTATAGTTTATGATATAGTTCCATTAAATTTAGATTAGGAGAAATTAAATGAATAGAATACTGTGGTTAGCTTGTTTACCTGTTATATTGATTTCAGGAGAGTTAAAAGATTCATTAATTAAAGCTAAAAAAAACCATCAACCAATGATGGTATATGTGAAGTCCGATACATGTCAGTTTTGTGCTAAGATGAAAAAGAGAACATTGGATGACATATCAGTTTTAGAAAACACCAGTGATTTTATGCTTATAGTTGCAGATAAAAATGATGAAGAGACAAAAAAGTATCTTCCTAATGCTCGTTATACACCAACGGTATATTTTATATCACCAGAATTTAAAGTAGTAAACACTGTAAAAGGTTACTTGGGTAAAGATGATTTTAACCTATGGGTCGATGACAGTAAGCGAAAGTTGGGGTTAAACGATATTTCACATGTTGAAAATGTTACAGCAGATACAGTAGCAAAAAGTGATACTTGGATGTACGACATGCCTTCGGCTATGGACTATGCAACACAGACAGGTAAGCAAATTATGCTCTATGTTGACAGTCCTAACTCTAAATGGTCGAAGAAGATGTTAGAGGGTACATTGGTAGATAGCAATATAAAAGAGGCTCTTGATAATTTTGTTTGGGTAAAGATTCAAAAAGATAGTTCTGATGTTTTTGCTTTAGGTTTACACCCTAAATATACACCAACAGTTTACTTTATGAAAGCAGATAAAAGCTCTTTGGCTACAGCAAATGGTTATTTTAATTCAAGTGATTTTTTACAGTGGATTAACTACGCAAAATCAAAAATTTAGAAGCATGGACTTTTTTAGTCCATGTTGTATAAAATTTAGAGTTATAAACCTGTGTTACAACTTCCTAAATCACCACTTCTAATACCTTTTTTAAACCATTCCACTCTCTGTTGAGAAGTTCCATGTGTAAATGCGTCAGGTACTACATAACCTTGTGCCTCTTTTTGTAAAGTATCATCACCAATAGCTGATGCAGCTTGTAACGCCTCTTCTATGTCACCTTGCTCTAAAATATTAAAACGTTTCTGTGCATGGTTTGCCCATACCCCAGCGTAACAGTCTGCTTGAAGTTCTACACGAACTTGTAGTTGGTTAGCCCCTGCGTCACCTCTTGCTTGTTGTTTCATTTTTTGAACTTTAGAGAGTGTCCCTTCCATGTTCTGAATATGGTGACCTATTTCATGAGCCAATACATAAGCTTCTGCGAAATCTCCTGAAGCGTTATGTTTATTTTTTAATTCATCAAAAAAGCTTAGGTCTACATAGACCTTTTCATCAGCAGGACAGTAAAATGGTCCCATTTGAGCAGAGGCAAACCCACATCCACTTTTTGTCTGCCCACGGTAGAGTACCATTTTAGGTTCTCTATAGTTTGCACCATGTTTTTTGAAAATATCACTCCAAACTTCTTCCGTGTCATTTAGTACAGTAGAAATAAATGCAGCTTGTTTGTCGTCAGCAACAGGGTTAGCGACTTTTGATGAACCTCCACCCATAACTGATGATAGAGGGTTAAAGCCTGAAAAATAGGCTACAGCACCTATACCCAAAATTGCCCAACCAAATTTGGTTTTTAACAGTCTTTGAATAAATGGCCATAGAAACATAATGGTTCCCATAGATGGCATACCTCTTCCACCTCCACCACTGTGGGGGTCTCTTCTTCTATCTTCTACGTTGTCACTCTGCTCTCGGTCTTCCCATCTCATTTAGGCTCCTATAATTTGACTTTTTTATTATAAGTCTTATTTTTTACCAAATTATAACACAAGTAAAATTTGACTACAATAGTAATAATTATTCTATATATAATTTTAGGAGTTTAATGTGTCTTTAGCTTTAGCAAGAAAGTATCGTCCTGCAACGTTTGACGACCTCATAGGTCAAGAAGCAGTATCTCAAACTTTGAGTTTGGCATTAGATAGTGACAGACTGTCTCATGCTTATCTTTTTTCAGGATTAAGAGGTTCAGGTAAAACATCTACAGCTAGAATCTTTGCAAAAGCACTGCTCTGTGAAAAGGGTACAACCTCTCACCCTTGTGGAACCTGTTCTCATTGTGTTATGGCGAGTGAGTCACGCCATATGGATATCATAGAGATGGATGCTGCATCTAACAGAAAGATAGACGACATAAGAGAGCTAATAGAACACACCAAGTATAAACCCTCAACAGCACGATATAAAATATTTATTATTGATGAGGTTCATATGTTGACTAAAGAGGCGTTTAATGCCCTTTTAAAAACATTAGAGGAGCCACCAGCGTTCGTTAAGTTTATCTTGGCAACAACTGACCCTCTGAAACTTCCTGCGACCATACTGAGTAGAACACAGCACTTTAGATTTAGAAATATTCCTCAGTCTGTTGTGGCAAAACATTTGGCTCATATTTTAAACCTAGAGGGTGTGGAGTTTGAACAGAATGCTTTAGATATTATTGCCCGTTCAGGTGCTGGGTCGGTTCGTGACTCATTAACGCTACTTGACCAAGCCATTGTCTACTCTAAAAACTTCATAAACCTCTCTACTGTTACAAACATGCTAGGCATCATAGAGCCTTCTGTGTTGGCAAAACTTTTAGAAGACATCATTGCAAAAGATGAAGCTAAGGTTTTAGAGTTTATTAAGGGGGCTAGTGAGTTTGAGTCTGAAATGGTGATAGATGAACTGATGCTCTACCTAAAAGAGGTTCTGCTAAGTGGTTCACATGTTATAAAACCTATGATTATAGAGCGTTTCTTTAGAGTTTTGGCAGAGTCTAAGAGTCTGTTAAATATGGGTGCCGATGGTGAGTTTGTTCTTTCGTTAACACTTTTCAAAATGATGGAAGCTCTACAGATAAAAGAGATAGATGCAATGATTCGCTCTTTAGAGAAAGAGCTTTCAGGTGTAGAAGTAAAAAAAGTAGCTCCAGTTCGTGAGGTTCTTCCCGTTCAAGTACCTGTAGAAAATGTTACAGCAAATGTTACCGAAAAAGTTGAAGCACAGACAGCAGAACAAACTGTAGTAAATGAACCAGCTCCTATAGTAGAAGAGATGAGAGCAGAAGAGCTAGTCCAAGAGATGGAACCTATGTTAGAACCTCAAATAGAAGTTCCACAAGAAGTTGTGGCTCCAGAACCAGTGGTAGAGACACCATTAGATGAAGGTGCCAAACTGTTTGAAGTGCTTATAACAAAAATGTACGACAGAAACTATGACTTAGGTGAGTGTTTTAAAAACAGCATCGCTTACATGTCGTTTAACGAAAACCTATTGACATGGGAATCTTCTGCTTCTACAGAAGAAAAGGTCTTACTCCGAAATAACTGGAGCATGATACGTATGTTCGTCCAAGACCTCTTTGGTTTTGAGACAAAGATTAAAAATATCTCAAAGGAGTTACCCTCCCCAGTAGAAAAGCCTCAGCCTGTCACGCCTAAAGAACCTACGCCAACCGTAGAGAACGATAACTTTAACCCTCCTATGATGGATATGGAAGAACCCATCTCTATGATAGAAGATGAGGTTTTAAACCAGCCTATCAATAACATGCCACCAATAGATGATGAAATGCCAATGAAAAGCTCATGTATAGCCCCAGAAGCAGGTGACACAGAAGCAGCAAAAGAGAAAGATGAACGAACCATTTTAGATGAACCAATGGTGGCTAAGGCTTTAGAGTTGTTTGCTCCTAAGAAGGTTCGGGTTAAGAGGAAGGGGTAATGAGTAGTAAAGTTTCTACAAAATCTCCTCTTCTACAATAGGCTCACTATCTTCTAAAAGTAAGTTAGGCTCAATAAAAGGGGCTAAGCGTGACATGAAATTGAGCAGACTCATCAAAGGGGAAGCGTAAAAGAATTTGAGTTTGGGATGGTACTCCCAAAGACTATCGGCATATTGGTAGATTTGGTGTGGGGTGTCGCCAATGTTGTCTCCATCTCGGTCAAATCCCTCATATTTGTCCCAATAGTTATGCTCTACAGTGTTAGAAGTTGATGGTTCACTGGGTAAATCTTTGACAATATCATCAATGTTGTCCACAATACGATTACCTCGGATGAGATTGTTTTTGATAGATTGGTGAAAATGTATCGCCTCTTTGTTGTAGGCTATCTCGTTGTTGATGAGGTAGCGTTTTATATCTTTGCCTTTTTTTATGCTTCTGTCTTTTTCCCCTCCATCTATGTAGAGTCCCTTGGCATTAAACTTGACGCGGTTTTGTTCAAAGTGAAAGTTCGATACCCCTTTGATAACAGCTCCAATGCCTGCTGCTCCTTTTGAACTTAAAATCTGATTGCCTACAATCATGGTGTCTTTTGCACCCATTAGCATAATGGCAACGGAGTTGTATTGGTAGAAGTTGTTTTTAAAAAGGTTGTCATGGCTTAGGCTAAGATGCGTCGCAAATCGGTTATTTTCAAATCTATTTTTCTCAAAAACGTTATGGTTGGAGTAGTTTAACGTCACATCTTTAACCTGCACAATGGTGTTGTTAAGAAAATGGTTATGATGGGCATAGTAGAGTTTAAGAGCATTGCCTCGAAACTCTATCTCTTTGCCATTGGAGGTGATGTGGTTGTTACTAATGTTAGAGTCGCTCACCATGTTCATGTCTATCCCATAGAGGGTATCTTTAAGGGTACAGTTATCGACCACACATGCTTTGGCATGGCTCATTTGAATGGCAGAGTCAATGCTAAAAAAGTTCTCTCCACTGTGGGTAATGGTCAGGTTCTTAAGCGTCACAAAAGAGCTACGAATAGAAATCACACTTCCATTCCTATCCCCTCGAATAACCACGCCATCTTCTTTTCCTACAATGGTTAAGGGTTTGTCTATAACAACATTACCTTGGTAGAGACCTTTGTTTAGTTTAAGTGTGTCATAAGGAGATGCCGTATCAATCGCCTCTTGAAGAGGATTGGCAAAGAGGCTTAACAGAGATAAAAACAGTAGCAATATCAATCTCATAGAGTTTACTCTTTTTTCTAGTTATTTTAACAAGTTTTTCTAAAAATTGCACTTTAGTATGCATTTAGCAAAGTTACCCCATCAACCCAAACACCCAAAGAGGAATCTTTCTCTTGTGGGCAGTAAAATCTGTATCTATAACCAAGTAGCCATTATTTATCCCTTCTACCTGTTTAAAACTTTTCCCTTTTCCTCCAACTTCAAAAATATACTCTTCTACTTTGAAGTCTCCTATGTCAGAATAGTAAAGTGTTAAATCATCTCCAAAACATGAGGCAAAAAAGGTCTCTCTAATCGTTCCTATCTCTGTAGCTATTTTGTACTCTTTGGCATAGGCATAGAGTATATTGGTATTGTCAAAAAGCAGTTTGTCTGGTTTACGTGAAAGCTTTTTAGAATATTTTTTAATGGAGTTAAAAATACCTGTTTTATTTAAAATATCAAAATAGACATAGAGTGTGGGTTCACTAATACCTAACTCTTTTGACAAACCATCAACACTTACTTTGTAGGGTACTCTTGCATTGACTATAATAAAAATAAGTTTTTTAAAGACCACCAACTGGTCATACTTGATTTTGTTAAGAGAGGGAATGTCTTCGTAGATGATTTTCTCTAAGGCATTAAAAAGTTTTTCTGAGAAAAAGAGTGACTCCAAACCATAAGGGTAACAACCAAACTCTAAATACTCTTTAAAATAACTCAGTATTTTAGGATGTTTTTGAATCGCTTTTGAACTGATGTTTTGATGTTGCTCTAAAATCTCCTCAAAAGAGTATGCATCTAGCTCTATCTTCTCTTTTAAAATAAGATACTCACGAAAGCTAAGACGCTTGACCTTTTTTAGTACCAAACGACGGCTAAGGTCATGGCTCTCATAGAGTATGTTGAGCATGGATGACCCAGAGATACGAATGGTCAAATCGGGAAAAGAGTCATAAATATTTTTAAGATGTTGAGACCAATTTTTAAAACGATGCACTTCATCTATAGCAACCACTCTTCCACCTAAAGAGTAATGCTCCTCAACAATGTTATAGATTCCATAGTTGAGTACCAGCAAATCATCAGCTGAAAAATAGAGGGCTTCATCTGCTTCAAACTGGCTAATATACTGTAACATAAGCGTGGTTTTTCCTACACCACGTGAACCTATAAGCCCCACCATTCGCTCTTTATTGTCAATATATCTGAAAGCTTCTCTTCGATAGGTGATAGCTTCTAATGTATTTATAAGTCGTTGTTGTTTCTCTTTTAATGCTTCTATCATTTTAATATCCTAAAGCTTACTTTATAAATAAATTATATTTTGTTAAAGTATAGTTTAACATATTTTTATTAAAGTATGAAGTATGGTTTTTATTATTGGGAAATTAGTAGGGTATGGCTTCAGCCTACCGTCAAAAAAGTTTTATATCTTAACTATATACGCTAAAATACTTCCAATAAAAAATAAGGCAACAGATATGAATGAAAACCAAAAAATAACCCAATTAAGAGATTGGCTTCTGCCTATGTTGATGAATGGGCAGGTTGGGGTGGAGTCTAAATAGACTCCATATTACTCTATTCCAATTATATAAGGGTATGCTTTTAGTTAATTATTAAATAAAATAGTTTAAAGAGATGTAATTTACAGCAAATAATTATAACACATAAATAAATAGAATATGTTCATAAAAGTATTATTTTTCTTCACTTTCTTTTCCTTTTTATCTTCATTATAGGTAAATCTCTAATCTTTATTATTTTTTTATATTGAATCCTATATTATTGATTATAAGATATTAGGAGAGTATAAAAGTGGCTAAAGAATATAAATATTATTTAGGACGTATAACAAAAGGAGGTGTTCTAACAACAGAAGATTTAATTGATGCTATTATTGCACCTGTCACTATAGAAAAAAGATTATATAACTATACATTTACTAATGTAATATATAATGAAGAACAAAATTATATTTATGGAAGATTAGCAAAATATACTCTAGAAGGTGAAATTGAAACTATTATTCCTCATAAACATGTTGAATCCTCAATTTCAGTAGAACATATTAAAGAATCCTCAAGCCCTTTTTTAATTTCTTTAGATCATATGGGTATTGCTTATCCTCAAGTATGGAACCATTTACCTAAAGAACAATTTGAAAAAACATTTAATAAATTAATTTCTCAAAAATACGAAAACTTTTTTGTCGCTTGTAATATTGAACCTATAGTTGATTTAAGAACATTTATTGATAGAGTATCACTCTTAACAAGAATTGATAAAATTACAGCAACAGTTGTTCCTCCAAATCCTCTATTTGGTCCTGTATGGAAAGATTTAAAAAACTATATGGAAGAACGAAAAAGTAGTGAAATTCAAATTAGTGAAAAATCAAAATATTTATATGGATTAAAAAGTAAAATAAAAGAAATTTTAAAATATTTTACTGAAGATGATAAAATAAAAAAAGAAGATACAGTTAAAATGATAGAGAATTTAAAGTATGATATTACTGATGCAGCTATACTAATGGCTGCAGATGGTTATGGTACAGCAAAAATCGAAGGTTATCAAGATAAAGAAGAGGTAATAATTAAAACCAAAGACAATCAAAAAAGTTTTCAATACAATAAAGACCCTGATATTGAAGAATTCTATAAAATTGTTTTTGCAGAATTTGAATATATTAATAGTGAAAGGTATTTGAAGCATTAATGAAAAAAATATTTGACATATTGAGGTTTATTTTTATTTCTCCAGAGTTTTTAGTTGCGATAGCTATTTATTTTATATTACCATTATATCCAGACCTTCTAGTTTTTATTAAAACAAAATTTATAGAAGTATATAAGAAAGAATGGTTTCTTGGAATAATGATTGCTTCATTACTTTATAATTATAAAGTAGGTGAATCTTTACTGAATCCTAAAAGTGATGATAATCGAAAATTATTAAAAAGATTTCCTGAATATTGGAAACTTAAAAGTCGTATTTACTATAGTTTAATTTTACCAATTATTAGTGCTTGTATAGCAATATATTCCTTATATGATTTAATGGATAAGAATAGTTCATGTGCTATAACACTATTATTAATAGCAATTGTAGTGACTTTGATAACTTCAATAACTTTAGCAATAGCAAATTTGGAATTGAGAGATATATTGATTTAATAGATAAGTTATATGCTTGTTTAATATTAAGGGAAAGGCATTGAAAATCTATTTTATTTTTTTTCTATGTAACACGGACAATCCTCTGGTGGTTATCCGTCTGTTTGAAGATAGATAGTTCTTTTATGCTTGTTATTAAAGGTGCGTTGGAAAACAGCACCCTACAAAAATATTACAATATGCCATATTTTTAATTAATTTTATTCTTTTTTGTTAAACTATCTAAAATAACTATTTTAGGAGTTTAGAAATGACCTTGACAAAAAAATATGAAATCATTATAATATAATTATGAACAAGATAATATTTTCATGGGATGAAAATAAAGCCCAGACCAATCTTGTAAAACATAAAATTTCATTTAACGAAGCTATGACAGTTTTTGATGATGAAAATGCCCGTTTGATTTTAGACCCTGATCATAGCCAAGATGAAGAGCGATTTATCTTGTTAGGGTTTAGCTGTAATTCTAAGATATTGACAGTCGTTCACTGCTACCGTGACAATGAAGAGAACATTAGAATTATAAGTGCTAGAAAATCAACCAAACATGAAGAGAGACAATACAAGGAGTTCTTATGAGAGAAGAGTACGATTTTAGTAATTCGGTAAAAAATCCTTATGCACAAAAAGAGAAAAAGCAGATTTCTATTAACATAGAAGTAGATACCATAGAGTATTTTAAAACCTTGGCGAAAAAGGTAGACATACCTTATCAGAATTTAATCAATTCATATTTGTCTGACTGTGCCAAACGAATGGTAGAGCCGAAGTTACAGTGGGGATAGGTGGTTTTAAACCACAACCTTCCCATAAAACTTTCTCATAAACATCTCATTCTCCTCTTCATAAAGCGTAGAAGCCACTTTATCGGCTACCTCTATAAAAAGCTTTTGAAAGAAACAAACAGTTCCATGTGTGGTATTGATACTGTTGGTTAGGGTGTAGTTGGTACAGCCACAGCTGTTGGTGCATCGTTCTTTTAGGGGGCAGGTTTTACACTCTTCGTTGCTGTTTCCTCTTTGGTCTATGAGTTCTGTTCGTTTACTATGGTCAAAGCCTGTGTGAACATTTCCCATAGATAAAGCTCCTGTGTCATTACCGATAATACGCTCACATGGGTAGATGTTTCCACTAGGAGCAATGGCAAGTTTTAGTTCACCGAAGCTACAGCTTTTACAACTGCTTTCTATCTCTGTTTTTATTTTATCATCTATAATATCAAGGTTAAGTTTTTTCCCTTGACGATACTGCTCGATGGTGTAGTCAGCTATTTGGTGGTAGAGTTTCGTATATGTTTTGGTCTCATCACCCCAATTGGCAAAGTAGTTTAGTGCTAGGTGAATGTCATTTATGCCAAGCTCTTGGTGTAAGTATTTGAGTGAGTCGGGTAGGTGGCTAATGTTCTCAGGTGTGACCACAGAGATAACGGCATACTCACCATCGTTATAAACTTTTTGTAGCTCTTTGATGCCATTTTGAACTGCTTTAAAAGTTCCTTCTCCATTGGCATAGAGTCTGTGTGTGTTGTGCATGGCTTTGTTACCATCTATGGAGACAACCACATAAAAGCCATGTTGTTTAAGCCATCTAACCTTTTCTTTGTCGAGTAGAACTCCATTGGTGGTGAAGGTTTTGACCAGCTCTATGTTTTTCTCTTTAGTTTTACGCTCTATGTCGTAGGTAGCAAACTGAAAAAGCTCCCACTCCATGAGAGGTTCGCCACCAAAGAAACCAAATTCTAGTTTTTGCATGGGGAGCTTTAGAGTAAAATCAATAGACTGAATTATGGTTTCTTTACTCATAGGGTTGTGGTATTTTTCACCTGCATAGCAGTAGTTACAACGAAGTTGACAGTTATGTGTCAATGAGAGATAGAGTGTCATTTTTTAGGGTTGTTGCCCCATGTTTGGTTGTTCTCTTCTGGAATGAAGATAGGCATACCACCTGCGATGTTGTCAGGGTATTTTACTTCTTGGTTCTCACTATTTGGAATAGAGGTAGTACAGTTTGCTTCATTGTTATTTGGCATTTTCCCTGCTGTTTGTGGGGTACAAGCTGTTAATGCCATGGCTACAGAGGCACTTAATAAAATAGGTTTAATATGTTCTCGTTTGGGATAAGTGATGATAGGTTTTGATGCTTTTTGTAGTTTCATGGTGTATCCTTTATGCTGTATGATAGCATAATTTTAACTTTTTTAAAACTCTATAAACTCTATTTTTCCATCGTTAACTATAGCAACTTCCCCTTGACAAGCCAAAGAGGGAAGTGAGATATAGTTTTTATGTTGAAGGGCTTGGTGAAAGTGACCTTCAACTATGAGGGCATCTTTTGGGTAGTGGCTTCGGATGGCATCGAACCTTT
>Ga0256827_10002246_pt1 | contig 12464 bp, 14 predicted proteins | sample CV84metaG_FD_185977 | JGI IMG/M metagenome (GOLD analysis project Ga0256827, IMG submission 185977) | Hydrothermal vent microbial communities from East Pacific Rise, Pacific Ocean - CV84 | ecosystem: Environmental > Aquatic > Marine > Hydrothermal vents | place: Pacific Ocean: East Pacific Rise... | reverse complement strand
TCCACCATCTGCCGGTTTTCTGCAGGGGCTTCGGGAGCTCTGTACCAAAGAGGGAATTATCCTGATTATTGATGAAGTGATGACCGGTTTTCGGGTGGCTTACGGTGGAGCACAAGAGCGTTACGGTGTCCGTGGTGATCTGGTCTGCCTGGGTAAAATTATCGGTGGCGGCCTGCCGGTGGGTGCTTTCGGTGGCAAAAGCGAAATTATGGACAGCCTCTCTCCCGAAGGGGGAATTTATCAAGCTGGAACCCTCTCAGGAAACCCTCTTGCCATGAGTGCCGGGATTGCAACCCTGAAGCTAATCCGGGAGGAGGGGTTCTACCAGCAGATTGAAGAGAAGAGTGCCTATCTGGAAAAAGGTCTGCAACAGGTCACCAGCAGCAGTTCGGTAGCCACCTGCTGGCAGAGAGTTGGCGGAATGTTCTGCACCTACTTTCAGGAAGGGCCGGTAGATAATTTTGATGATGCATTGAAAAGCGATACCGAAGCCTTTGGCCGCTATTTCCGCAGTATGCTTGATCAGGGGATCAACCTGGCACCGGCGCAGTTTGAAGCCGGCTTCATGAGTATTGCCCATTCAAAAGTGGATTTGGATAAAACCATTGCCGCAGTTGAGAAGGCTCTAAAAGACGTATAAAGAAAAATGAAGTAAATTCGGGACTGCCCCCAGCATCATCGGGGGCTGTCCCAAGAAGTTTACGCGATATGAAACTGCAGAGGTTCGCACCACAAAAGATTTGCTTTTCTCTGTGGCTTTCCACACCTCGGCGTCTCTCCGTTAATTCTTTGACTTCTTCCGCTTCTGTCGCCGCTGTGCCAGATACTCTCTCACCGCGGCATTATGTTCTTTCAGTGTCCTGGAAAATTTGTGACCACCATCCCCGGTTGCAACAAAATAGAGATATTTTGTCTCTGCCGGATTGACTGCAGCTTTCAAAGCAGCCAGACCGGGGCTGGCGATTGGGCCGGGGGGAAGTCCGCGATTAAGATAGGTATTGTAGGGGGATGGGGTTCTCAAATGTTTCCGGGTGAGATTTCCATCAAAGTTTTTAATCCCATAGATGACCGTCGGATCAGTCTGAAGGGGGATATGCCGTTTGAGACGATTATGAAAAACCGATGAAATTATCGGCATCTCTTCAACAATTCCCGTCTCTTTTTCTATGATTGACGCTAACGTCACCCATTGGTGTAGAGTCATCCCTGATAATTTAGCCCGCTTTCTTAAGTCCGGAGTTAAATTATTCTGGAGCTGTCTCACCATCATTGTCAATATGGCTTTTTCATCAATCCCCGGAGCAAACAGGTAGGTTTCAGGGAACAGATACCCCTCTAGACTCTTGGCATCAATCTGCAGGGAATGGATAAAATTGACATCAGCGGCCAATGCCAACAACTTCTCCCGTTGTCCAAACCCCCTTTCATCAATCCGATCAATAATCTGTTGCAGGGTGAAACCTTCAGGGATGGTCAAGCTGACTTTTTCAACATCCCCCTGCACCAACCGGTCAAGGATCTCTTCGGGAGCAGCGGAATCATTAAACCGATAGCACCCAGCTTGAATCCGGTCACCAAGTTTATTCCAGCGAGCCAACAATCTTATTGCCAGAGCACTACGAACAACCCCCTTCTCCTCTAAATCAGCAGCAATTCTATTAAGTGCGGTCCCTGGCACAATCTGTAGCTGAACCGATCTTTCCGGAGCTAGCGGTGAAAATAACCGTGAGTAGAAGATAAAAGCGATAACCGGAAGAATTAAGAGGGCCGAGACACCAAACCAGATAATAAATTTACGCATAACGGCTTTCAAAGATTGAATTTATTTTCAGTTCCACGGCGAAGCAGTTCGATATTCCCTTTGTGTCGCCAGATAACTATAGTAGCAATAACCAGTGTCGCAGCAAACAACGGTACTGACCTCTCAAAGAGGAGGACTAACAGTGGAATTGATGCAGCAGAGGAAATTGATGCAAGTGAAATATAGCGCCATTTCCAGAGGACCAGGACAAAGACAAACAGAATACAGAGGACCGACAGAGGGGATAAAACCAGAAAAATTCCCAGTGCAGTCGCAACTCCCTTCCCCCCCTTGAAGCCCAGATAAACCGGATAGCAATGGCCAATAAATGCAACCAGGGCAACCAGAGCAACCCCGGTTCCGGAAAGATGAAAGGTCTGCCCTGCCAGTAACGTTGGAATGGCCCCTTTTAAACAATCACCAATCAGGGTCATCACTCCAAGCTTGCGCCCAGCAACCCGGTAGACATTTGTCGCCCCGATATTGCCACTCCCGGCATTACGGATATCTTCACCCCCCGCTAAACGGGTCAAAATTACTCCGGTTGGAATGGCACCAATCAGGTATGCAACAACAACCAGTAACAGCAGAGTCATAAAACTACGCCCTCTTCAGTGCGGATTTACGATATTCATTAATCGCTCCGCGTAATGCACTGGCGGCAAGGTTCGAACAATGCTGTTTCTCTTCGGGCAATCCCCCCAACGCCTCAGCAATCGAATCATCCGTGATCTTCAATGCATCATTGAGGGATTTACCCATCGCCATTTCGCTGGCAATAGAGGAGGTCGCAACAGCGGCTCCGCAACCATATATCTTGTATTTAATATCGATAATCTTATCTTTTTTAATTTTCAGAGAGAGTAACAGGGTATCTCCACAATCGGGGTCACCAACCTGGATAATAACCGAGGGTTCGTCAAGAATACCGACATTACGGGGGTTATTAAAATGATCCATTACTGTTTCTGTATACACGATCCCTATCCTTTTCTTTAACCTGAATCAGCGAGTGGGCGGTTCCATAAAAAGTACCGCTATTGTTCCTACAGTGTACAGCGGCTTAAAGGTTGAGAGCAAGACCATTGCGGTAGTTTCTCTCCCCCCAGGAAATCTTATAATCAAGAACAGCCAGCACATCATTTACTCCTTATAAAGTGGGAATAAAACGCAAAAAAGCAGCCTGGTCTGGCTGCTTTTTCGATTTGCATTTGTCTGCTATGACACTGAACTGTTATATTTTCTATGCCCCCCAACGGGAAATAAGATGGAATTTCTCTACTGCTCCTAACCAGTCGGCATTGATAATATGCCCTTCACTTTCATGCCGTTCCAGTGAGAAAAATCCCAGCATCAGCAGTGAAAAAATGATTCCAAATCCGATCACTAAAAAATAAGTCATAATGGTCTCCTTCCTTAAATATATCTGTGTATGACTTGAAGGTTAGACCGACATAGTGTATAAGTAAAATTAGTCTTTCTGCTCTATAGGATAAGTTAAATTTATGCTACCAGATTTTAATCGCCTCAAAGTTTTTTATCATATCTACTCGCTCAACAGTGTTGTTGCCGCAGCTGACGCCCTGCACCTGTCGCAGCCGGCCGTCAGTCAGCAACTGCAAAAGCTGGAGGGAGAACTGAAAGTTCCTCTCTTCACCCGACTGCACAAAAAATTGGTTCCAACCGCAGCCGGAGAACGATTATTTACTCTGGTCGAACCATTTGTCGAAAAAATTCAGGATGAGATCCCCTACATCCGGCAACCTCTAGATCGCCCGGCGGGAATGTTGCGCATCGGAGCCCCCCGGGAGTTCGGCAAAGAGTACCTCCCCCGCTTTTGTCATGAATTCCGTCTACTCTACCCCGATGTGATGTTCAAATTAAGGTTTAAAGAGTCGATTCCGCTGTTAACCATGATCAGAGAAGGGATTCTTGATTATGCCTTGGTGGATGTCTATTTTAAGCAGGGTGAACTCCCCAGCTTCTCAGATATTTTCAGCGTTGCTCCACTCCTTAAAGAGGAGATGATCCTGGTTTGTTCACAGGATTATTATCAACAGGAAATTGCCGGGGATCACTCATTTAAAAACCTGCTCAATAAAGAATACATTACCGATGAGGATGACCCTTCAACCCTCGATCTGTGGTTTAAGCACCACTTTCACAAAATCGCCGATAACCTTAATATTGTTATAACCCTTGATAGCCATGAGGCACTGATTTCAGCACTCAAGTTGGGGATGGGGTTGGGTGTAGCGACCGCCCATTTGATCTGGGATGAAATTCAACGGGGTGAAATTGTGCCGATAACCACCCTTCGGGCAAATATGGTGAATATGATTTCGCTGGTTCAGTTGCAGGATAAAGTTCCAACCTTGACGGAAAAAACTTTCCGGGATTTTATGATCACACAGATGCAGAAAGATGAGATTTTACACCGCTTTCAATATACCGAAGCATAAATAGCAACAACGAAAGGGACTGCGATGGCAATTCCGATGACAACCCTAAATTTTTGTGGTGAACCGGTCAATCTGTACTGCCCGGTCTGTGGAGAGATAATTTTTACTTCAGGAGTGCAGCAGAAAAGCTGTTCTCACCTGATCTTTCTGGGAGATTCCGCCAGTGGAAATTGGTCCTGGCCGCAACAGCAATATCGACCGGCATTCGAGCAACGACTCCGGGACGATTACAAAGAGGCAGAGAAGAATGGCTTCTATGGATCACTGGACGAGTATATTGCAACCGTCAAGGTGGATAAATGTGCCACTATTGCCGCCACTCTCATCTCTAGAAAGTCGGCTTGCATATTCTCCATTTCCACCTCAGATATTGGTTGTGGCGGAATGTACAACGGAACCATCTATGCTGCTTTTGATTTTCTGCCGAAAGGGAGCAGTTGTCCGATCTCCTCCGCTGAGTATCGTTGACCGGGGATAATCACAGGTAAAAGTCAGCAATGTTACTTCAGCGTCAGGCTTTAAGCGGCAGAGTTATCTCTATCAGCAATCCCCCTTCAGGACAATTTTTTGCCACAATCGTTCCAGAGTGTAATTTGATTGCCCGTTCAGCAATGGCCAGACCAATCCCGGTCCCGCCGGTCTGCCGATCCCGTGCTGCTTCAACCCGATAAAAAGGTTTAAACAGTTTGCCTAAAGACTCTTCCGGAACTCCAGGGCCCTGATCAGTAATGGTAAGCAGCAGGGTCGTAGCTGTCACTGATAATGTCACTACTACCACACTATTTTCTGCCGTGTATTTCAATCCGTTACGGATGATATTTTCCAGCGCCTGCGCCAGCAACTCCTGAGAACCATAAAACGGGACGGCTTCCGGGGCAGATAAAACAACTTTGCACTGTTGTGTTTCTGCCTCATAGTTGGCGTCTGCAACTAACTGATCGAGCAGGGCGCGTAAATCAAAGGCCTGCTGCGGTATTTCCCGGTGACCACTCTCCAGACGGGTCAGATTCAACAGCTGGCCGATCATGGTATTCATCCGCTCCGCTTCCAGTTCAATTCGCTGTAGAGCTTTATCCCGAACCGGAGAAGATTCCGCCTGCCGAACCAATTCCAGGGCAATTCCAAGTCGGGTCAACGGTGAACGGAGTTCATGAGAAATATCCCGCAACAGATTTTTTTGCCGTTCGATCAGAGACTCAATCTCCCCGGCCATATTATCAAAATCATGGGCTAACCCCGCCAGTTCATTCCTCCCTTTGATCTGGTCACCTAAACGGATCGAGAGATCCCCTGCAGCAAACTTCCGGGTGGCCTGGCGAAGTCGACCGATCGGGGCAGTTATAGAGCGGGCCAGAAAATAGCAGACAACAGCTGTTACCGCTAATAAAAGCAACAGCTGCCACCCCAGAAAACCATGTATAAGTCCTTGAAACAGATGTTTTGACTGGGATCGTTCCGGCAACCCGATTGCCACAAAATAAGTTTTCCCCGAAGAGCTATAAACCACACTGGCTAAACCGTTACGGCGACCCATCATCGGCATCACCACTTCGCCGCTCTGTTTTGCCCGGCGTACCAGATGTTCCATATAACGGGGGATTTTTTGTCGGGTTAGGGGTTGGCCAGCAGCATCAAAAAGGGTGAGATGAATTCCCGAGTTGCGCAATATTGTTCTGCTGAATGCATCGACAGCATTAATCCCCTGACCTTCATAAGCATCTGTCGCCTTTCGCCCATATTCGGCAATTGCCTGCTGGGCAAAACTTTGATTTGCCAGAGGGGGAAATTCCTGATCACGGAAATAGGTCAACAAAATCACGGCTGAAGAAACCAGTAGAATGATCAACAGAAAATAGAGAAATATTTTCCAGAATAAGCGCCGCATCAGTTGTGACCTTCGGGCAATGAATAAAGGTATCCGACACTGCGGACGGTTCTTATCCGTTCAGTTTCCCCCTCGTAATGTCCCAGTTTTTTCCGTAACGCACTCACATGGACATCTATACTGCGATCATAGGCCGACAGTCGCCGTCCCAGTACTTTTTCTACTAACTCTTCCCGGCTGATAATTTCTCCGGCACGGGCTAACAGAAGTTCAAGGAGATTAAACTCAACAGAGGTCAAGTCAATACTCTTTCCGGTACGTCGAACCACCCGATTGGTCTTATTGAGAACCACATCACCGACCGCCAATTCGGTCAGTTTTTCTGCTGCCGGTTGTTGAATATCTGCAACCACCCGCCGCTGAATTGCCCGAATCCGCGCGACCAGCTCACGCGGGTTAAACGGTTTCGGCAAATAATCATCGGCTCCCAGTTCCAAACCGACAATCCGGTCAATATCATCCCCCCGGGCAGTCAACATAATCACCGGAGTTTTGCACTGTTCACGGATTTTCCGCAGAACATCAAACCCATTCATCTCCGGTAACATCACATCGAGAATAATCAGAACATAGTCCCCAACAAGGGCCTGCTCCGCACCCTGCTTACCATTATTCACCGTTTCGACACTAAAACCTTCTCCGCCGAGATAATCGGTCAGCAGCTCACAAAGCTCGATATCGTCATCAATAACAAGAATTTGATCCATTATGACTCCTTGTTTCCTCTCCTTTCCCATCATATCCAAGACCAGGTCAGGGTGTCTGTAAAGAATTGTTAAGGGGGGACAGGATTAAAACTTTACATAACTTTACCTGATATTGACAGCACTTAACCCACTCTTGAGCTTTTTTGCTCTATAGTCAATTCACCAAACACAAACACCAGGAAGATTTCCTCAACATAGAAAAGGAGAAAACCATGAAAAAAATGACCATTATCCCTGTTGTCCTGATCGGTCTGTTACTCACAACCGGAGCAGCACTTGCTAAACCCGGGCAGCACAGGCAAGGAAACTGTAACAACTTTTCAAAGCAACATGGCCCGGTAATATCCCCGGAGCAGCACCAGAAACAGATGGCCAACCGACTTAAAAAAATGGCGGTTATTCTCGACCTGACTGCTGACCAGAAACAGCAGATTGAAACCCTGATGGATAAAAAATGGGAAGACCGTCAGGCGCTGAGAAAGCAGTTGCAAACCAGCCGGGAAACTCTGCGCACGTACAAACAGGGAGATCGCTTTGATGAATCTGAGTTTCGAGCCATTGCGCAGAAACACGCCGACTTAAAAACCGAAATGATGGTTCATCAAGCAAAAATTCAGCAACAAATATTTGCCGTTCTCACACCGGAGCAACAGCAAAAAGCGAAAAAGCTCCGTGGAATGCAGACTGAAGGTGGGTTTGGTCAGCAGAGTGGAAACTGCGACGGGAACGGTTCCGGCAAACACAAAGGAAAAGGTGGGATGAAACGATAGAACAAACCATAAGTCCTTGATCTACAGGTCAAATCAGAGAAGCGGGTCGCCAGTTCGGGATCCGCTTTTTTGCCCCAAGAATCCCCCTCTCGCAGAGAGAAGATATAGAGCACCACCTCAAAGCAAGAAAGTTTTTTACTGAAATCCTGATCAAATTCTACTATATTTCCCCTGTTAACTAGTTTTGATAACTTTTCTGGGGGATTCCATGGACGATTTTCTACAAATAATTATCCATTCACTACAGGCTCTGACACCGGCTGATATTTCGCTGATGTTAATCAATATTCTGTTGCTGCTATTCTCCAAGTTCATTCTTTCGAGGAAAACCAAGAATACTGCTTCCCAGGATGCTTCTTTCAGTACCCGACTGAAACTGTTCAGATCGGTTATTATTTTAATCACGATCGCCATTTTACTGGAAGATGTCATCGTCCCTGCGGCCAACCACTCATGGATGACAAAAATCATTGCCATCCCCCTGGTTATCTACGTCATTTACCTGATTTATTATCTGGTTCGCTACCTGATTCGTAAGCGGTACGGCCATATCAGAGAGTTTCATGACGAAATAATCATAACCGACACCTATAACTCCCGCATTCTCTCTATCTTAGCAGCAGTATTTTTAACTATTTTTGCGTTGGTTGCCATTATCCAGCTGCTGGGATTTGAATCTCTGCTCCATGCCGGAGGGATGATCGGTTTTATCGGGGTGATGCTGGCACTTACCCAGGCCTCATGGGCACCGGATATTATCAGTGGACTTATTATTCTTAATAGTCAGTGGGTGGGTGATGGGGATACTATCCAGATTTTTGATGATAATCCGGTTATCGGATCAGTTTTTAAAGTCAAGCTCTTCTATACCGAGATTCTCGATATAAAGAATAATCACCGGATCGCGATAAAGAACTCACTCCTGAGAGATTTCCCTATCCGCAACCTATCCAGATTCTCTTCCCCCCGGGGATTACGGGAGGAACTGCAATTTAATATTGGCTATGACGTTGCTGAAGCTAAAGTCGTCAAAATGTTTGCGATTGCTGAACAGTCCCTCTCCGATGATCGCGATGTTGCCATAGATGGTAAACTCCCCATGGAGGTTTTTGCTTCAAAAACCGGGGACTATGCCATTACCTGGTCACTCTTCTATTATATAAAAGAGGTTCAACAAATTTTTAAAATCAGGAAATCTGTTCGCAGCGCAGTCATCGAGGCTGCTCGTCAGGAGAAGATAAGTCTGGCAACCCCCATCCTCTATAGCTATGTAGCACCGGAAAAGGGGGAGAGTTCCAATCGGGGCGATGAGACCACACCCGGTTAGCCACCGAAATTTCTGCCGTTCTCCATAATGATGGTCGTTAACTTGCGTCCATCATCATGGAGAACAGAATCTTTAGAAAGAACCGATAAAACCGATCCGGACAGAACTATCCACCGTCTGGTTACTGCTTCGATGCTCAACACCAACATCAATTTTCTGATAACCAATATAAATTGTTGCCTTGGGCAGGATCGCATAGGTTAAGCGGACCCCTGCGTCAACCAGGTGCTCAGAATCCTGAAACGAAAAAATCTCCGGAGCATAATAACAATGTCCGGAAACTCCAAGACCCTGGAGTTGTGGCAAAATATAGCTACTCCGCAGACCAACCGCCACATTGGTAAAATCAGTACCGGAATCAACGTTACCAACGTAGAGTTTGGATCCGACTCCCAGGCTGAGGCCGGGAACATTCCCCGGAACCCCGACAAAATCAAGACCGGCGCTTCCCATCTTGGCATCGTTATCATCATTATAAAGAAACCGGCCATTCCCCATGACGGTACCATACTCATCCTGGGTGATCGCCTGTTCGTAACCGACTTGAAAACTTTTATCACTCAGGCCGATATTGACGGTTCCGGCCGTGGCAATTGACACTGAAAACAAACTAAAAATCGCGATCAACAGTCCATGTTTAAACATTCATTACTCCTCAAAAAGTTATAAGTTTTCAGATATTAAAGACCCGGTATGGGGATAATTATGTCCGGAGTGAGAGAATCATCGCTGACCTCAAGCCTGCCGAAGTCTATTCATCCCTAAGAACTGTGTCAAGACCGTCTTAGTGAAGGGGGTGAAACCGACCCTGCCAGGGGAAGAAAATTCCGAAAATTAAAGAAGAAGAACCGGACATTTAACGTTATGCAAAACATAATTAGCCACTGATCCAAATAGAACATCGCGAATTTCGCCACTTTTTACTTTTCTGCCAATAACTAACAACTGAAATCCCTCATCATTGGCGATCTGTGGAATCAAACGGCGTGGAGCACCAAATTCCAGCCGAAGTTCGATCTCAAATCCGCTATCATGGAGTCTGTTGGCTAGAGTTTCCATCCGGTGCCGGGCCGCTTTCTCCGCATTTTCTCTCACCATTTCAATCTGGAAATCGGGAATCATCCGGTATGCCAGTTGGTCATTAATGATGTGAAGTAACACCAGCTGTGCTGGAAATTTATCTTTAAAGGTGATGATGTCATTAATCGTCTGTTGCGTGGTGGGGGAATCATTGATAGGAATGAGAATCTTCGTCGCCATCAAAATCTCCTTTTTCTAGATAGGGATCCGCATTTTTTTACAGTGGGTCCGCAATACCATGAGAGCCTGGTTTAAGCGCGAAATCTGCATATTTTTCTCTTTCAACATAAGAACCTCCTCCAACGGAACTCGAAGCTGTCGAGCCTCCCGCTGAACCAGGGTCAAATTAACCATCAGGATTTTCAAATCAGCCGGGGTGTACTTTTTCAGTCCCGGAGAAGATAAACTTTGAAACCCATTTGAAATGTCCTGTGCCAGCTTTTTGGGATTTCCAGAAATTGCCATAAATCAAAAACTCCTTTGCTCTATCATACCCCTCTTTCCCATTGGGAACCAATAAAAACCTCCTTGCTTTTCTCCTGCCACTGTGAGATCAATCGCCATAATGACCGTTTCCTCTCATACAAAAGGACTGCTCATCACCTTTGTGGCTGTCCTGATCCTCAGCCCCGATGCCCTGCTGGTCAGATTGATTCATTGCGATATCTGGACACTGCTGTTCTGGCGCTGTCTTCTGACCGCCATAGTGATGTCGCTGTTTCTACTGCTTCACTACCGCAGTCGCTTCCTTTACAGTTTCTACGCAACAGGTCGTATCGGACTCCTGCTGGCACTGGATATCACCTTCGGGTCACTGTTATTTATCCATTCTTTGAAGCAGACAACTGCAGCAAATGCCTTGATTATCCTTGCTGCAGCACCGATTGTCAGCAGTTTTCTCAGCTGGGTATTTTTACGAGAAGCAGTTCCACTCCGTACAAAAGTAGCTATTTTCACCTGTTTTGGGGGAATTCTGCTGATCTTTTCTAATAGTTTGGAGAATGGTCTATTCCTTGGTGATCTTATGGCACTTGGGGCAACCTTGATGTGGGGAGCTAATATTGTCATTATTCGCAGAGGTAAAGACGTCAACATGATTCCGGCCAATGTTCTTGGCAACCTCTCTGTGGTCCTGGTGGTATTGCTACTTGGGGCTCAACCTTTCGCGGTCACCACAGCGGAAGCGAGCCTGCTCCTCCTGCTTGGAGGAGTGATTCTCCCCATCTCCTTCGCCCTGATTACCATCAGTCCCCGCTACCTGAAAGCTCCGGAAGTGAGCTTAATCCTCCTTCTTGAAACTGTTTTAGGCCCAATCTGGGTCTGGCTGATCCTGGGGGAAGTGCCACATTCAAGAACCCTGATTGCCGGATTTCTAATTCTTGGAACTCTGCTGCTTCATACCAGTTTTTCACTGCGAAAGGCTGAACCCCTCACATAACGGCACGATAGAGCAGAGAAAAAAGAACCTCAAGAAGGGTTTTAACCGCACTTTATCAGTTTATTTTCTTGCAAATACATTAAAACCAGACCTTAAAAAATCTCTACGGACATGCCGGACAGCCATCAAACCCCATCTTCGACATCATGTTACAGGAAGTTGTGACCCGTGATCGAAGGGCACCACACTTGCTCGGATATAATGAGCACAGCCCATCGGCGACACATTTATTGTAAATTGCCGTACGGCAGTGTGCTGTTGTCTGCCCGTCGCCATCATCATAGCCGTTCATCGATTTTTGCCGGCAGGAGCTACTGATCTGTTTGTTGCGTGCTTCTTCGTTAGACACACCGCCCGATGACCCCGTTTGTGCCGACTGCTTTCCGGTACCATTAGCCCACTGCTGGGTATTGCTCATCGATTTATTGTTCGTCAATACATCGGTCGAATAGTTGGTTAAAAATTCAGCCTTTTTTGCACTATCCAGAGGGGAACTGTTTGCAATCACAGCGCCTGCGCCGAGTGCCAGCATTTTCCCGAACAGTTCTCCATTCTGTTTTCTTTCCTCGGCCTCAGCCCTTTTTCTGGCTGCAATTTGTGCCTGACGTTTTCTGTTAGCAGCCTTTGCTCTAGCTTCAGTGGACATCCTCTCCTCTTCCTGCTTCAGCATCGCCAACATTGCACGCTCTTCCTTGATATTTTTTACCTGCTGGGTGTGCTCTTCGAGAAAAGCAATCAAGCCGGGGGATAACCCAACGTCCTGCATGTATTGCTTCTGCTCTGCAGTGAATGAAGTAACATATTCAGTTTCGTTGCCCCTGATCAGCTCAATCAGTTCCTCCTCCCTGGTTCCTTGAGAAATCTGATCAGCAAGTTCTTTGACCGATAACCCTTCAGAGCCGATCAGAAAAGTTTTTAACATCACATCAGCAACATACTGCAGAGAGTCTGGGTACCGAGCCACATAGTCCTTTATTTCGATAAATTCACCACG
>Ga0256827_10002245_pt1 | contig 12464 bp, 14 predicted proteins | sample CV84metaG_FD_185977 | JGI IMG/M metagenome (GOLD analysis project Ga0256827, IMG submission 185977) | Hydrothermal vent microbial communities from East Pacific Rise, Pacific Ocean - CV84 | ecosystem: Environmental > Aquatic > Marine > Hydrothermal vents | place: Pacific Ocean: East Pacific Rise... | reverse complement strand
AAATATTGTGGCGGAAAGTGCGGGCGGTGTCACGGATCACAAATTCCATCTCCTGCGGCTGGGCCACGGGGGTAAAATGTTTAGTAAGTTTTTTGCTTAATCCTTCGAGGGAAGTCCTGGGTCTTCCGGCACAGTGGAGGCGGTGGCACAACCATCTTTTTCTGGGGGTGAAGCGCTCTATCCAGTCATAGGGGGAGGCGATCACCAGCAGGCCATCAATCACCAGCCGGTGATGGATTTCGGTGAGGAACTGACCTGGATCGGGAAGTCGATCAATAAGGTTTGCAGCTAAGACCAGATCGTAATCACCGCTTCCGGCGGCAAGACACCTGACATCACCCTGAGAAAAAGTGACCCGGGATGTGGTCATATCAAGGTCGAAGTCAGCGAGGGTCACTTGATGATTGGAAAATAGCTCTCCATCTTCCCGCAACCGGTAGCCGATCTTTCCATGTCTCTTCAGGTGTCGGGCAATCTCAATAAAACGGTCGGAGTAATCAATTCCGGTGGCCTGATCAAAACGGGTTGCCAGCTCAAAGGTGGTTCGACCGACGGAGCAGCCAAGGTCGAGGGCGCGGCGTTGCGGACGCCCCTCTTGTGCCATGATACAGAGTTGGGCGATCCGTTTGGAAAAATTAGCAACACCGAACTTGTCCGGACCGTAGTGAGCATCACAGTATTGAGCAACGGCCGTATCAGACTGGTAGCGGGCAGAGCATGCCACTAATGGGGGAGAGACAGACTTTCGTGGGAGTGAGAGTAAGTTCGCCATAGCAGATTTTTTTATTTTCCAGTCAAAGTTGCACCGGACCACCATGAACCTGTACGTCCGGTCAGGGGCTCTCAAGCTTATATATTTACAATTTTACCTGCTGGAATCCTGTTTGTAAATACCACCATAATTCATATAGATTACCTATCTAAACGAGGTAACTTGGTATTGGGGTGGTATGCTTTCTCTATTTCGGTCGGATTTTACTGCTTGCTGTCGGGGGCGGGGATGTTTATTTTAAAATGGTATTGGCATCTATTGACTTTGCACGTTATAACCTAGTCAAAGGAGATTAACCATGCTTGAAGAATTGCAAGAGCGGGTCATGGAGCTGGAAATCCGCTTCAGCCATCAGACACAGCTACTGGATGAACTTAATGAGGTGCTCACCGATTGCAATTATCGAATTGATCAATTGAGTAAGGAGAACCAGCGCTTGCGGGATACTGTCAGTACTCTTGCCCCATTGCTGGAGGAGTCTCCGGATGAATAGAGTGGCTCCCCTGGAGGTTGGCTGATGGCTCAGGAATTATGGCAACAATCCTTACAGGATTCGATTACATCAGTGGAGCAGCTGGCCGACCATTTTGATTTTGACCCCCGACCGTTAACGATGGTTGAAGCCAAATATCCGATGCGGATCACTCCGTATTATCTGGGATTGATTGAGCAGGTTGGGGATCCGATCTGGAAGCAATCTGTCCCCGATCTCCATGAACTGTCTGAGGATGGATTGATCGATCCGCTGGCCGAAGAGGATCATTCACCGACTCCGGCGATTATCCATCGTTACCCTGACCGGGTTATTTTTTACGTCTCCGGAAGCTGTGCCGGTTATTGCCGTTTCTGTACCCGGAAACGGAAGGTTGGCTGTCCGGAGATGGCCCTAAGCTTTCGTGAATTGCGTGCCGGAATTGAATATATTGCGGCAACACCGCAGATTCGCGAGGTGATTTTTTCCGGTGGTGATCCCCTGATCCTGCCCGACTCCGTTCTGGAAGATTTACTGGCCCGGGTGCAGGTTATTCCCCATGTTGAAATAATCCGGATCGGGACGCGGATTCCGACGACACTTCCGGAACGGATCACCGATCACTTGTGTACCCTGTTGAAAAAGTTTCAGCCCCTCTATCTAAATACTCACTTTAACCATCCCCGAGAATTGACCCAGCAGGCAGCCGATGCCTGTGCCCGCCTGGTCGATGCCGGAATTGTCCTGGGAAACCAGACGGTTCTGCTGCGTGGAGTGAATGATCAACCGGAAATTATCAGCGCGTTGTTTCGTGGTTTGTTAAAAATGCGGGTGCGCCCCTATTATCTCCATCACATGGATTTAACCCGTGGTGCCGGACACTTTAGAACCTCGGTCAAGAGCGGTTTAGAAATTATCCATTCCCTGCGTGGGCCGGTATCAGGTCTGGCTTCTCCTCACTATGTTATTGACCTTCCCGGCGGGAGAGGGAAGGTGCCGCTAGGGACACAATGTATAAAACGGCGCGGGGATATGTTGTTGATTCAAACTGCTGCTGGTGATGTGGTGGAATATCCCGATCTCCAGTCGTAACTTAATCTCTCTTACCGCAGTTCTCCTGTGAGGTTGATTCTCAATGAAAAATTTCCTTAATCCGGAGGAACTGGCTCCGGCTCTGGTTAAATGGGGGGCGGCCAAGGCGCAGCGTTCATCCCTGCAGCTTCTGGTGCTGGGTTTTCTTGCCGGTGCTTACATCGGTTTTGCCGCCCATCTGGCAACGGTGGTTGGTACCGGAGATTTCTCCTGGCTCGGGATGAAGAAATTTTTCATCGGAGCTGTTTTCAGTGTCGGTCTGATGCTGGTAATTATCCCCGGTTCCGAACTCTGGACCGGAAATACCATGATGACCACAGCATTTCTGGAGAAAAAGATCTCTTTTGTCGACATGATGCGCAACTGGTTCTGGGTGTATATCGGCAATTTGCTTGGCTCAATTTTTCTCGCCTGGATGATTGTCAGTCAGACCGGAATTATGGATGGAGCTTTCGGCGGGACGGCATTGCAGATTGCCTCAGCTAAAATCAGCCATCAGGTGACTGGGCATTCCCATAACTGGGCCTACTTTTTCCGTGCGGTCGGTTGTAACTGGCTGGTGTGTCTTGCCGTCATGATGGCAATGTCAGCTCAGGATATCGGCGGTAAAATTCTCGGCATTTTCTTTCCGATCATGGCTTTTGTTGCCTCGGGATTTGAACATGTCATTGCTAATATGTACTTTATTCCGGCGGGAATCTTTGCTAAAAATCTGCCAGGTGCCCGCAGTGCATCCGGTCTCGACCCGGCTATTCTGGAACAACTGAACTGGGGTGCTATGTGGCAGAACAATCTGTTAACAGTCACTCTGGGAAACTTTGTTGGTGGCGGTCTTTTTGTCGGTGCCATCTACTGGTGGCTCTATTTGCGGAGCAAAAAAACAGCATGAATTGATCATAAATTTATGCACTGCAGATCCCTTTCAAATTGTTTTATCCCTTCTTTTCCAGCACCAAAAACATCAGAAAATTTTATTTCAGCGTTTTTTTGACCTCCTTCAGGTTCCCTTCAGGTTGGTATGGCATCTTTGAGCCAACTTTTGGAGAGAAGGAATTTGATTATGCTGAAACTTCGTTACCAGGAACATCAGATCAATGTCGCTAATCTCTATTTACAGAGAAAACGGGTTGCCCGAATGAGCAATCTTGCCCCTTCGTTAGTCAACATCACCTACCGATCTGAAACTGGATATCAGCGGGTTGAAAATTTTATCAAGGCCATTTATCACCGTTGTTACGCTGCAGAGATAATGGTGAATTATCCGGCACTGATGAGTGTTTGCAATGCTGATGGGGAGATTCTCGCCGCAGTTGGTTTTCGTTGTGCAGATCAGAATTCCCTGTTTCTTGAACAATATACACAAGAACCGATCGAGAAAAAGCTGCATTGTTCACGTGGTGGAATCGTTGAAATCGGCAACCTGGCCTCTGCCGGAAAAGGGGCTTCAATCTTTCTTTTTGCAGCTCTTGCCGCTTATTTGGATGACCATGGAGTCCGTTATGCAGCAATCACCGGAACCGATTTTCTCCATCGCTATTTTAAGCGAATTGGCTTGAATCCATATAAAATGTGTGATGCCTCGATGACCGCTGTGGAAGATGATGGGCAGAATTGGGGAACTTATTACGCGACCCGACCGCGGGTACTGATTGGTTCGATTGGTAATGGAGTGAAGCGTCTTCAGGCAATGCTCGGAGCAAAATATGAGAGCTATGAGACTGCTCCCGATCCACAGTTTGCTTATCTGGAGGCGGTACAATGAGTCTTGTCCTGGAGAAAATCCAAATTCATAACCCCGCTAACCTTGCATTAATCGGCGAAACTCAAAAGCTGACCTATGGGGAGGTACAACGGGAGATTGCCATACGGGAAAGTCAATTATCTTCTGTCGCTGTCCTGGGGTTATTGTTGGATAACAGTTGTGATTGGATCCTGTGGGATTTAGCGGCGGTTCAGGCTGATGTTGTCTGTGTTCCAATTCCTCCGTTTTTTACTCAGGAGCAGATCGGAAATGTTATCCAGAGAGCTGGAATCAGCCACATTATTTCAGCCGAGGGGATGACTCCAACTGGAGTCTCCAGCACCGACGGTATCCATCCGAAGACTGCCAAAGTGACCTTCACCTCCGGGACAACCGGCGACCCTAAGGGGGTGTGTCTCTCACAGCAGGGGATGGAGCAGGTTGCCGTGTCACTGGTTGGCGTATTGGGTGCAGAAATGGCGAAACGACATATGTCGATTCTTTCGCTGGCAGTTTTATTGGAAAATGTGGCGGGGGTCTACGCCACCCTGATTGCTGGCGGGACGGTTTATCTGCCGTCGCTAGAGACCATTGGCTTTGAAAACCCGTTTCAACCGGAATTTCATAAACTTGCCGCTTATCTGAAGCGGAATGAGATTACCACTGCGATTGTTGTTCCAGAGCTGTTGCGGGGTTTGCTTGCGGTTCAACCCGACTTACCCCAGCTTGAATTTATGGCCGTTGGCGGTTCCAAAATATCCCCCCTGCTCATCGCAGCAGCCCGGCAGGCCGGACTTCCGGTTTATGAAGGGTATGGTTTAAGTGAGTGCGCTTCGGTCGTCTCTCTCAATACTCCGGAGAATGATCAACCAGGAAGTGTTGGAAAGCTCCTCCCTCATATTGAACTGCAGGTGCAGGAGGGTGAAATTATGGTTAAAAACAGTGCCTTCCTCGGCTACCTGGGGGAGCGTCACAGTGGGGAATATTCCACCGGTGATCTGGGCCAAGTAGACCGGGATGGTTTTCTGCGGATTGATGGGCGTAAAAAAAATACCTTAATTACCTCTTTCGGCAGAAATATCTCACCGGAATGGGTGGAGAGTCTCTTGCTGTCCCAGCCCGAAATTCTGCAGGTGATTGTCTATGGTGACGGACAACCATTCCTGAGTGCTTTAATCGTCCCAGCTTCAGTCAAGGCCAACATAGAAGAGGCACTACAGCGTAGTAACCACCATTTACCCGAGTATGCACAAATCAAAAATTTTCAGTTAGTGGCTCCGTTTACCGTAGCCGAGGGAACCCTTACTGGAACCGCTCGACCACGTCGTGAACAGATCATCAAAAACATCAAAGGAGAAACATTATGAGCTTTTACCAGAAACTTGTCAGTGATACAGAAGCCGTCCGTCAGGAACTCTACACGGTTCCACAACTGGTGGACGGATTGCATGGAAAAATCAGTCACGAAACCTATCTTGCCTATCTCACAGAAGCTTTTCATCATGTTTCCCACACAGTTCCGTTCCTGATGAGTATGGGAGCCAGAATTCCGCAGGAGAAAAAGTGGCTGCATAAAACAATTATTGAATATCTGGATGAGGAAGTGGGGCATGAAGAATGGATCCTGAATGATATCGAAGCTGCCGGGGGAGACAAGGAGCAGGCGCGTCATTCGATACCAAATTTGGCAACCCAGGCGATGATTGCCTACAACTACGATTATATCAAACGGAAGAATCCAATTGGTTTTCTGGGGATGGTATTTATGCTGGAAAGCACCTCGACCCAGATTGCAACGGTGGGGGCCGATGCGATGAAAGAGAGTCTGAATCTCCCGGTGGAGGCTTGTACCTATCTCTATTCTCACGGTGAGCTGGATATTGAGCATATGAAGTTTTTTGAGGCAACTGTTGAGAAGATAACCGACCCTGCAGATCAAGCCAGTATTATCGAAGTGGCTCAGAATACCTTTCGCCTGTTTGCCAATTTACTCCGGGCGATTCCTCATGAGGGAGGAATTAAAAATGTCGCTTAACGGGAAAAAGGTTTTTATCACGGGTGGCAGCGGTGGGATCGGTCGCCCTCTAGTTAACCTTCTGCAACAGGCCGGGGCAGAAGTCAGTGGCTTTGACCGCAGTAGAGAGGGGAGTTTGACTGAAAATCTCGACTGTGTCTGCGCTGGTCTGTTGCAGGAAACGCCTGATATTCTTATCAACATGGCGGGGATTAACTCTTTTGCGTACTGTGAAGAACAGCCTTACGAAGATCTTATTGATTTGAATCTGCTGGCACCGATGCGTTTAACCCAGTCGGTATTGCCGGGGATGAAATCCCGTGGACAAGGACAGATTGTCACAATCGGTTCGATGGCTGCGTTGATCCCGTTACCCCATTTAACCGGATATGTGGCGACAAAGGCCGGTTTGAAAGGGTTCAGTGATGCTCTACGGCGTGAACTGAGTGGAACTGCGATCGTGGTGACCCATATTGTCCCTCGTGCGGTCAAAACTGAGATGAATACCGGAAAACTGGCAGAGGTGAATCAGCGTACCGACACCCATCATGACGATCCGGAAACGATTGCCATGGCGATTTTTTCAGCAATTATCAAGGTGAAAAAGGAGGTCAGGATTGGCTGGCCGGAAAGATTGTTTGCATTTTTACAAGCCAATATCCCCACCATGGTTGATCGGGGATTACAGAAAAATCGCCGGATCGGCGAGGAGATTTTGTCACATGAAAAGTATGGAAAGGACCATAAAAGTGAAAAAAATATTGATCACTGTCATTCTGTCTCTTAGTTTCAGTCTGGGAGCCTATGCTCAGGCAACAGGCCAATTGGAGCAGAAAATTACCCGGTTAGAGAAAGAGTGGGGACACATTAGGTATCAGCTCCCTGAGAAAAGCCAGCAGCAACGTGATGCGATTGGCCAACTGGTAGAGATGGCCCAGATCATCAGCTCAGAGTATCCGGATCGTGCGGAGCCTAAAATCTGGCAGGGGATTATTGTCGCCACCGATGCTGGTATCGGGAAATGGTTTTCAGCCCTTGGCAAGGTTAAACAGGCAAAAGTGCTCTTTGAAGCGGCCATAGAAATTGACCCGGAAGCTTTATCGGGAGCCGCCTACACTTCGCTTGGCTCCCTTTACTATCAGGTTCCCGGTTGGCCGGTTGGATTCGGTGACAGTGAAAAAGCGGAATATTATCTACAGAAAGGGCTCAAAGTTGATCCTGATGGGATTGATGCCAATTATTTTTATGGGGATTTTTTACTGGAGCAGAAACGTTATACCGAGGCTCGGATCTATCTGGAACGCGCCCTGCGGGCGCCGAACCGTCCAGATCGCCCGGTTGCTGATAGTGGCCGAAGGGATGAAATAAATGCTGCCCTTGCACAAATCGAGAAGAATGATAATAATCGTGGCTAGCGGGGGCTATAACTAAGGTTTTGAGTTGATGCGAATTTTGCTTGTCGAAGATGATATCCAACTGGGGAAAGCCACCGCTGAAGGTCTGAAGACTTCATTTGCAGTCGATTGGTGTCAGTCTGCCGAAGATGCTGAGGTTGCCCTTGCCACCACCTCTTATGATCTGGTGGTTCTGGATATCAATTTACCGGAAAAGTCTGGACTGGAGCTGCTTAAAGAACTCCGTGGCAGTAATAATAACTGTCCGGTTCTGTTTCTCACCGCTTACGACGGTCTGGAAAGCCGGATTAACGGTCTCAATGCCGGGGCCGATGATTATCTGGTCAAACCTTTTGATCTCCATGAGCTGATCGCCCGGATTGGGGCCGTGGTCAGACGTTCGCAAGGGCGTGCCAACCCGGTTATCACCCTGCGGGAGATTGTCTTTGATCCGGTGGCAAAACAGGTGAATCAAGCTGGAAAGGTGGTTAATCTGTCCGCCCGGGAGCTCGCTGTATTTGAAATATTGATGAACAATCTTGGTAAAATTGTCAGTAAGGAACAGATTGAAGAGCATGTTTACGATTGGAACAGCGGGGATATCGAAAGCAATACCATCGAGGTTCATATCTCGGCCTTGCGCCGCAAGCTTGGTCGTGAGGTGATCAAAACAATGCGTGGCATCGGATATATACTGCAATGATGACCCCCTCTACATCGATTAAAACTCAGCTGATCCGGCGGATCTTTTTCCCGATTCTATTGCTCTTCGTCATTGTTGGTGGGGTGGCCTTCTTCAGTGCTGATGAAGAAATTGGTGAAGTGACGGATGCTCAGTTGGCACACTCAGCAAAAATTCTTTTACAGTTAGCCGAGTACGAGGCAACCAGAGATCCGCTGGAGAAGGTAGAACTGGCGAATGAACTGCCAAAACTGATCCACAGTTATGAAGATAATTTGATTTTTCGACTTTGGAAGAAAGATCATCTGATTATGCAATCCAACCAGGTGGAACGATTTAAGGGGCTTAATGTTCCGGATGGGTTTTCGGATCAGACCATCACTGGAGACCGGTGGCGGTTTCTGGTCTTTCTGGATCAGCCCAGCGGAATTAAAATTGAAATTGCAGAAAAGAATACCGTTCGGGATGAAATGGTAGCTAATATTCTGGCCGGGTTTCTTATCCCTCTCTCTCTTTTTATCCCGCTACTGCTGTTTATCGTCTGGCTGGCTATTCATAAAGGATTCAACCGACTGGTGAGTGTCTCTCAAACCGTTGATCAACGGGAGTCCAATAATTTCACCGAAATTGATCTCGGGACTATCCCTCAGGAAATCCAGCCGCTGATCAAGGCTCTCAACCGGCTTTTCCAACGGATGGAGGAGAGTTTTGAGCGTGAGCGGGCGTTTACTGATAATGCTGCCCACGAATTGCGGACGCCACTGGCGGCAATGAAAACCCAGACGCAGGTTTTGTTACTTAAGCTGGAAAAGATGCCGGAGTATCGGGAGAGTTTGGAGAACCTCCATGCCACGATTGACCGGGCTGCACATATGGTTGAACAACTCTTGGCTTTTTCCCGGTTGCAAACAATCAATACACAGTTTAAGGCTGTGAATTTTTCAGCAGTTGCCGAGGAGACGTTACGTTATATCAGTCCATTAGCACTTGAGAAAGGGCTCACCCTTGAGGCGGATATCGTCCCGGATCTTTATCTGTATGGAGATGTGAATGCCCTTGCGGTGATGATCCGGAACCTTGTCCATAATGCCATCAAATACACTCCAAAGCATGGTCGCATTAATCTCTCCGCCAGCATGGAGGATCGGCAGGTCGTCCTGCAGGTAACGGATACGGGGTCGGGGATCGAGGGAGAGCTGAAGGAGCGGGTATTCGAGCGGTTTTATCGAATCAATAAAAATGATGGAATCGGCAGCGGACTTGGTTTGTCTATGGTGAAATGGGTCTGCGATGTGCATGAAGCAAGGATTGTTCTCGCTGATAACTATCCGACCGGTTTGGTGGTGACTGTCACGTTTGCAACCACAAAAGATTGAGAGGTTGTGAAGAGGGATTCTGCTCCACGCTGTCACCAGGTTTTCAGCCCCGGTCAGGGCGGTGATAAGTAATCGCGTAGGACTATCCCGCTGTTGAGGTAAGTGGTGTTTAAAAAATCCCGATAAAAATCCTCTCCCCAAGTTTTTGCTCCAACGATGCAGATATTCAGATAATCGGGATTTGGCAGCAGATTGTTGTTTCTGTAATCTTTCTTCCCCAGATAAATAAAGATCTCTTTCATCTCTGGCAGGTGATGCCCTCGATAGCTGCTGATTCTATCGACTGTCACTGAGGTTCTGCAATAGCCTCTCTCCCGGCTATCGAGGGTTTTAAAATCAAACTTGGGATAACAGAAACAAATCCCATTCAACCACTCCTGTTCGGCCGGTTCTACATTCAGTACCGCAGAGTCCCTTCCTCTGTTTTCCCGCCATGCCGGTTGCTGGTTGAATGAGCGCTTGAAGTTCTCGAGCTTAATAGGGATGGCCTGTTCCGGTTCTTCCCGCTGACCTTTGATTTCCTGCCGGTTAATCAGGCTACCGTAGGCGATGATTCCTAACATGAGAGACCTTTGAGGGAGAAATATTGAAAGATATGCTATAGATATGACTATAAAGTTGTGGGGTCATCATGGTCAAGTCACTGGACAGGTGGGGAAAATGAAATCTTTTGATTTTTCTGAACAAGAGGCAGGCTCATTATTGGAGGATCTCGGTAGAATTGCTGAACCGGCCTTCCGGGAGTTTGAAACAACCAAGTATATTGTCAATTTTTTGCAGGAACATCAGATTCCGGTGGATCAGATTTTTGCCACCGGTTGCTACGGAACAATCGATTGTGGTGCTGAAAAAACTATCGCTCTGCGGGCCGATATTGATGCCCTGCCAACCAATCAGGAGGGGACCGGTTTTAAACATCTGTGCGGTCACCATGCCCATATGGCTATGTTGTTGTTGGCATTGAAGTATCTGGTACAGCATCAGGATAAACTACAGGTCAATATCCGCTATATATTTCAGCCGGCAGAAGAGTTGGTCCGTGGTGCTCTGTTTATGCTGGAGCAGGGGTGTCTGGAGGGGTGTGCAGAAATCTACGGTATTCACGTTGATCCGTATCAACCGCTCGGTACGATCCTGCTGAAGTCGGGGGAGTTTATGGCCGGAGCGGGAATATTTGAGATCAAATTTACCGGCAACAGTACCCATGCGGCTTATCCACATACCGGTGATGATGTCCTGGTGGCAGCAAGTGACTATGTCAATCTGTGTCAGAAGATCGTCAGCCGATTCAAAAACCCGATCAGCAAGGCGGTTCTGTCGTTTGCGCAAATATCCGGGGGGCAGGCATTTAATATCCTGGCTGAAGAGTTGGTGATGAAGGGGACGTATCGCTATTTTGATATTGAAGTCAAAGCGTTGATCGAGCAGAAGATGGCGGCAATAGGTGATGCGATTCAACTGATTTACGGGGTTGATGTGAAAATTTCAGCAACAGAAGGGACACTTCCGCTGCACAACGATCGAGCATTAACGGCAAAATTAATCGAGATTTTTTCCCGATCAGATCTGCAGGTCAACACCGAGCTGGATCCGATGATGGGGGGAGAGGATTTCTCTTTTTATCTGGAACAGTGCCCGGGGGTGTTTATCAATCTTGGGATCTCGGGAGATTCAGGGCACCCGCCGCTTCACAGTAAAGATTTTTTTGTGCCGGGTGCAGCGATCCCCCTCGGGGCAAGATTCTGGGTCGAACTGGTACAGAATCAAAACAGCTGAAATATTAGAAAAATTCCCGTACGGATATCATCATGAGATATGTCCCGGTACGGGAATATTCCTGGTTACTTAAACGCTTTGTCGCTGCTCCACCGGTCAGGAGTAGGAAGTAATAATTTTTAACAACTGCCGACAAGTGACCTGACCAATGACTTTACCATTTTCAACCACCGGTCTTCTCCGCTGGCGCTGGTTCAGCATGGAGGTGACAACATCAAACAGTTGCGCATCTGGTGCAACGGTGGTCACCTCTTTGGTCATAATATCTTTTGCGCTGAGTGATGAGGTGTTTTTCCCATCATGGTAGATACTGTCAGTCATGGCCCGAAGACAATCCAGCTCGGATATCATCCCGACAAGTTTCTTTGCGTTGTCAACAACCAGAACCCCTGAAACCTTGTTTTTCAGAGTAATTTTTGCAACGTCGGCAATATTGGTATCCGAAGTGACGGTTACCGGGTTCGGGTTCATATTGTCTTTAATCAAAAATGATTTTGTCATTTACACCTCCAGGAAATTGATTCAACGATTATAAACCGGGTAATTATATAGTTACTGTCAGAATAGTTCAATCTAAAGATTCCGGTCAATTTTCGATTGCCGGTTTAAAACGTAATCACCTGATAACCCTCTTTGATGAAATTTGAAATATAGTCACCAACATAGATAATATTGGCCCCTTTCTCCTCAAGCTGGGGAGTGATCTCCATATCATCTGCAACAAATTTGCAGTAAGCGGTATTATTGTTTTGTAGCAGTTCGAATGTTTTGGGATGTTCCAGCATCAGCCGTTCACTTTCACCAAAGATGACAAATTGAACATCGTCAACCCAACCATATTTTCTTGCATTCGTCCCATATAAAATTCCGGGTTGTAATTTATCGAGATCTCCAGAAGCGAGCCAGATAAGAACTCTTGTCATAATTTATTCCCTTACTATGAATTTCACATGTTGTTACGCGACTGGTGACATGACACTAGGTAAAGGTGATAAGCTTGCCCCATTGCTCCGCGGTGGAAAGAATTTTTTTGACCCGATTCTGCCATTCTGCGGCAAAGAAAGCTTTTTCATCAGCCTCCAAAGACCCCTGAGCAATTTTTTTCATCAGTGGTCCGATATGAGGATGAAAGGGGATGGACGAAG
>Ga0256827_10002244_pt1 | contig 12464 bp, 8 predicted proteins | sample CV84metaG_FD_185977 | JGI IMG/M metagenome (GOLD analysis project Ga0256827, IMG submission 185977) | Hydrothermal vent microbial communities from East Pacific Rise, Pacific Ocean - CV84 | ecosystem: Environmental > Aquatic > Marine > Hydrothermal vents | place: Pacific Ocean: East Pacific Rise... | reverse complement strand
CAGAATCAATGGGAATATACCCCATAATTACCTTTAGAAGGGTACTTTTCCCAGCTCCAGAGGGCATTCTAAGTAATACTTTTTTATTTTTATCGAGGTGTAAATTTAAATCTTTAAATATTGTTTGATCTTTTAATTTTAAATCTATATTTTCTAATTTTATCACTTGTGAACCCTCCAAGATTGAGTTTATTCTTTATAGAGATTTTTATATTTATAATAGTCTGCAATAACGTGCTTTATATAGGTCTGTGAGTCTAAATATGGAATTTGCTCCACATCAATATCTCCATTTTTATCCAATTTCCAAGTAGAAATCACATCTTTATCTTCGTGATAATCTGCAATAGTCAAACTAGTATTATCATCATATTTAATGAGTAAAGTTGCTAAATGTTTAACCCCAATTTTGATATTTGTTTCAGGATCTAAAAGATCTTTTGGTTTAGTATCTGGATAATATTTTCTAGCTGTTTTTAGACTTATTTGCATCAAACCAAAATAAGTACTTTTATCTATTAGATTTCTATTAAACTTACTACTTTCTTTGATAATACTGAAGATAAGAGCTTCTTCTACATCATATTTTTTACTATATTTTTTTACTATATCACCATAATACTTTGGATATAAAAATAGGTGTAAATTTGAGTATCTAGAGAACTCATTTTCTGCTAAAAGGGAAGATCTCATAGCTAAATTATAGAGTTTATTTTTTTCTAAATAGATAGTTCTTATATAGTGTTGAAAAGTCCTATCATCTGGAAAATTGATAGTATCCGATTCTATAATAAGTAATTGTGGATCTCCTAATGTAGATAGTTCATCGAGTAAAGATAGGGAATCCTTATAAACTTTTAGTTTGTAATTAATTGGATAGACTTCTAATTCTCGAGTACTCTTTGTAATATTAAAAGCAACTTGGTAATAATAAGAATTTAGATTATGTTTTATAATCCAGTTTAAATAATTCGGATTTTTACTCTCATTATAGAGTAAATTTCTATAATATCCAGAAAGATCTTTGTTGGGATAATTTTGGATATATTTGATAGCTGATTCTTTGAATAAATCTATTTGTCCAGAATTAAAATAAGATCTTGTTAGAAGTTCATGACTTCTATCATCTTTTAATTTTTTACTCCATAAGATGGCATTATCGTAGTCTTCTAAAATAAAATATAAACGACCAATAGAATAAGTAGCATCTTGTAAATATGGTTGTTTATTAACTAATTTATATTTTTCAATGGCTTCTAAAGGTTTATTTAGTTTTTTTAGAGCATTTCCCCAGAAATAATAATAGTCACTATATGGATTAGGTTGTTTTTTTATAAGGTCGATCATAAAATTATATTGTCCTATTTCCTCTAAGATACTGAGGGTGTAGATAACCATTTCTTTACTATCATTACCAGGAGTTGCAACTTTTTGATAGGCATTATAAAATTCTAAAAATAGTCCCTTTGAATAAAGAAATCGTGCTACCATTTCTAAATCTTCTTTTTTTAATTTTTTTAGGTGGGTATAGTTATTTTTATATTTTATTTCTAAGATATAACTATAATATGGATCATTTGATGCAAGAATATTAAGTGCCTTTTTTTCAAGTGGTTCTAATTCAGGGGAATAAAAATCTTTTATAAGGGATAAATATTGATCTTTAGATTTTTTTATATCTCCTAATTGTGCATAGATTTCCCCCAAATGAAAGGCTCTTTTAAATTCAAAATAGTTAGATTTATTAGAACCATTGAATTTTAGATATCGTGGAACATAGATAGAAGAATCTAAAAATTTTAGTGCATTTTGTAGATCTCCAATTTCATAGTAATTCATCCCAATAAAATAATCGGGATAGTGGGAATTTATTAATTTTGACCCCTTATAATTAGCTAAGAAATTTTTAAATTGTAGGTTAGCTTGATCATTTTTTCCATTTAGATAGTTTACTTTACCTTCATTAAAAACTTTATATGGTTCTATACTTCCTTGAGAAAGTGTAAGAACAAAAGTAAGCATATATAATAAAATTATTTTTTTCATATTTTTTCCTCCAAAATGTTACAAAAATACATTGTCTTTTTATAGTATACCACAAAAAATTCATTAAAAAAGTATCCTAAAATTTTATTTATTAAGACATAAATTAGTGTATAATGTAGAGGTAACAGTTTAACTAATAACTTTAGTTCGACTATACTCACTAAACTAAATAACTATTAATTACTAATTATATTTACAAGGGGTAAAACTATGAATAAAATTAAAATACTAGATGAAAGTGTATCTAATATAATCGCAGCAGGAGAAGTTGTAGAAAATCCTGCTAGTATGATAAAGGAGTTAATTGAAAATTCTTTAGATGCCAATGCTAAATCTATCAGAATAGAGGTAAAAAATAGTGGAAGAGATGTAAAAATTTCTGATACAGGTGTAGGAATGGAAAAAGAAGATTTATTTTTGTGTGTAGAAAGACATGCTACAAGTAAAATAAGGGAAAAAGGTGATATTTTTAATTTAACTAGTTATGGATTCCGTGGTGAGGCACTAGCCTCTATCGGTTCGATTTCAAAATTAATAATATCAACGAAGACTTCTAATTCTAAAGTTGGTCATAAGATCAATCTATTGGCAGGTAAAATAACAAAATATGAAGAGATAGCTAAGACCGATGGAACAGAGATTGTCATAAAAGATTTATTTTTTAATATGCCTGCAAGACTAAAATTTCTTAGGAAAAAATCTACTGAATATGGTAAAATCAGAGAGATTGTGTTAAAGGAAGCACTCTACAATGTAGGAGTTTCATTTAGTTTAACTTTAGATGGAAGGGAAGTCATAAAAACTAGTGGAACAAAGATAGAGAATACCATATTAGAATTATTTGGTAGAAATACATTGAAGAATGTCACAAAATTTTCTTTGGGATATTGGGGAAATACAGAACTTCTAAAATCTAATAAAGAATCGATCTATACCTATGTAAATGGACGATATGTAAAATCAAAGACCATTGAAAAAGCAGTTTTAGATGCCTACTATACTAAGTTAGTTAGGGGGAAATATCCATTTACTATAATATTCTTTGAAATCTCACCAGAGATGGTAGATGTAAATGTGCATCCATCTAAAAAAATTGTGAAATTTGTAGACGAAGGCAGAGTATATAAAGAAATATTAGATCAATTGACTGAGGCAATCTATAGTGATGATAGGAAAAACTCTATTACAATAAATGTAGAAGATAGAACCCAAAGATTAGAAGTTGAAAAGAACTTAGAAGCTCCTAATAATTTAATGAATCTAGATGAGATAGAAAATCTAATAGGCACTCCTAAAGCGTTACCTAAGCAAGATGAAATCATAAAAAATAAAGTTGTAAAAACAGAACAACCTAGTCTAAATCTAGAAAACAAGGTGGCTGAAAGGATTGCAAAGGCAGCCAAACATAGTGAACAATATGAGATAATGAACCCCTCATCACCTGATCAAGAACCACCTAGGATAGTAGAAAGTACCGATAAAGAGGAAGAAAAAGTAGGGGTAATTCAAGAATTACCCAAAAATAATGAAAATTTAGGAAATCATAAGGTAATAGGGCAGCTACATAATATGTATATCTTGGTAGAAACCGATGAAGAATTGGAAATCTATGACCAACATATTGTTCATGAAAGAATATTGTACGAAAAGTTAAAAGAAAAACACTATAAAGAAAAAATCTCCATGCAGAGTTTATTAGTACCTATAAAATTAGAATTAAATGGATATGAAGTAGAAGTTGTGAGGGATAATATAGATTTATTCAATGAATTTGGATTTGAAGTAGAAGAATTTGGAGATAATGAAATATTGATTCGAGGAATACCTATATTTGATTTTAGAGTGAGTGTAGAAGAAACTTTTAGAGACCTACTAGAAAATTTAGGTGGAGGAGATCCTAGAGAAAGGGTGATTATCTCTATGTCGTGTAAAAATGCGATTAAGGCAGGGGAAAAATTAACTTTAGAAGAGATGGAAATATTAGTAGAAGGACTTCATAAAGTGGGAAAATATACTTGTCCCCATGGAAGACCTATAATATTAAAAATGACCTTTGATGAGATGAATAAAAAATTTAATAGAAAATAAATAGAAAATTTAAAAATTAAATAGGAAAAATATTAGTTTTTGTGTAAAATTAAATAAGGACATTTAAAACACATAAAAAAATTAATTTTGAGGAGAACAAAAATGGTAAATATAAACATTATTTGCGTGGGAAAGATAAAAGAAAAATATATTAATATGGGAATAGATGAATTTACCAAGAGGTTATCAGCCTATACAAAATTAAAAGTTATTGAGCTAAAAGAAGATGGAAATGACAAAAATAGAAATCAATCTATGGAGAAAGAAGCCAAGCAGATAATAGAGAGTTTAAATAAAAACAAAGGGTATTCGATCTTAATGGATATAGGTGGAAAAAAGTTTTCGTCGGAAGAAATGTCAAAAAAAATAGAACAGATTACAGTTTCAGGAAATAGTACAATTAATTTTATTATTGGTGGCTCTTATGGAGTTACAAAGGAAGTAAGGGAGAAAGTGGAGTTAAGAATGAGTTTTTCAGACCTGACTTTTCCTCATCAATTAATGAGACTAATACTGTTTGAACAGGTATATCGATGGTTTAGTATATTAGGGAATAGTAAATATCATAAGTGAGGTGGGAAAAATGTATGCTGTTGGGGAGAATTTTGAATACTTAATAGAGGACGAAGAATTAGATATCTCGGTAATAGGAGATATAATGATGTTTGGAGACGAATATCTAATAGGAGAAGATCTAGACGGAACAAGATATGTTTTTATATATAGAGAAGACGATGAAATAGTAGAGCTTGTAAGTGATGAAGACGAATCGGCCGATATTTTAGATAATTGGGAAGAGGAATATTATGCTGGTGGCACTGATATAGGTGACTGGGATGATGACTCTTATTATGAGAGAGAAGATCTATTAACTGTAGGTGGATCAAATGAAGTAGAAGGATACTTTGAAGTAGATGACTACATGGAAGCAGAAGAGGATGTAGATTCATTTATATCTGGGCTAATGGGAGGATAGAATGAAATTAAGGATAAGGACTACCGATAGTTTTGGAGAAAACTATGATATGACCTTTGAAGCCACTAAAGAAGATGGTAAATTAGGAATTAAATATACTTATTCTGATGAACATGCCAAGGTTAGAATTTTTGTTTTAAAGGACAAAATTCAAATAGTAAGGGATGGAGAAATTAAAAGTAACAAACTCCTAAAGAAAGATCAAAAAACTAATTTTACATATAAGGCATCTTATATGAGTAGAAATTTTGAAATTTTTACAAAATATTTGAGTATAGAAAATAAAAAAATTAGTGCAATTTATTCTATTTTTGAGGAAAATGAAGTTTTAAATGAGTTAACTTTAAAGATAGATGAATTATAATTTATGGTAAAAAAATAAAAAGTTTGATATAATAGAGCAAGAGATTGCTCTATTTTTATTATCATAGAGAAGATAAAACAACCTTAGGAGGGTCAGATGAAAAAAATAATATTATTTGCAACCATCCTGTTAGGAATAGGGGCAAATTCTTATGGAATTGAGAATGAAAAAATAGATCTGTCAGATGTAAATAAGACATTTTTAAAAGAAATGACTAGTTTTTATGGTGGATATGATGAGATATATTCAGAGGGAATAAATGAAGAGAATATTATGTTTATTCTAAATGAAACTGACTACAATGATGAAAATCCATTGAAATTTGACTTTGATAAATTAAAAGATGGACAAATTATAGAGATGAAATTAGATGAAGTTATAGAATTAGATAAAATTTCTAACTTGAATAAATTAAAAGTCATAGGGAAAACACATAAAAATTCTGTAGTACACTATAAAAAAGATAGAGGTAAATTAATCATAGATTTTTCTAGTGTAGGAGAATATAAGGTTGTATTTACCGATAAAAAACAAAAGACAAAAATAATTACATTTAGAAAAAAAGAAAAATTTATGCCATCATTTGATAATTTAGATGAAAATATAGAGAAATCATATGGTGATAATGATGTTGATTATTTAAATAATAACTTGATTATTTTAAAGACTTTTTATCCAGATTCAGATAAGATAAAGACAGTATTATTTTATGCTTTAGAATTAAATGAGAAGAATAAAAAATATGAGAATGTTAGAAAAATTTCTGAAACATTAGTAAGTAATTTTGAATTAGATGATAAAAAGAAAAGTGAAATAATAGAATCATATCTAATGGCATTAAAAAAATTAAATGAAATAGATGAATATCTTAATTTTTTAGAAAAACTATCTGATTATGATGATGAATATAAATCAAGATATTTAAATGAATCTATAGAATATAAAAACTATAATCATAAGGCTCTTGAATTAGCTAAAGAAAGTGTGGAATTAAATCCAACTTCTAAAGTTAAAGAGTATTTAGGAGACTATTATTACCAATTAAAAAATTATAAAATGGCAATATATTATTATGAATTAGATAATAATATTACAAAATTAGCCACAGTATATTTAGAAATTGGGGATAAAGCAAGTTTTGAAAGATTAAAGAGTAATGCAACTAAGAATCAAATGAAAGAGCTTCATATGATAGAGGACAGATATTTAGATTCGCAAAAGATAGAAGAATACATTGGAACAGCTGAAAGATATATCAAAGAGGGGAGACTTCAAGAAGCGGAGTTATACTATCTTAGAATATTAAAAACTAATGTATCTTATGAATTAAAAAATGACATCTATTATAAATTAGCAGATGTATACTATAAATTAGAAGAATTTGAATTAGGTAAAAAATATTTATCAAAAATAGATTCTAAAGCTTTAAATAAAGAGTATTTAGGAGATTATTATTACCTTGGTGGTATGATCTACTATAATTTGAAAGAATATGATAAAAGTGCAAACTACTTTAGTGTTTTATCTAAGAAATTTCCAAATACTCCTTTGAGTAATAGAGGGAAAATATATTTATTAAAAATAAAAAAATTACAAAAATAAATTAAGAAAGAGGTAGAGTATGAGTCAAGTAACTGAAAATAATGATCACATCACACAGGATAAGTGGAACAAGGTAGAAGAAATCAAAGCAATGGGAATAGAGCCATTTGGAAGAAAGTACAAGAAATTAAATATGGTAGGAGAAATCATTGAGGCAGAAGCTGAATTTGATAAAGATCCTGAAAACTATAGCGAAGTATTCCAAACTGCTGGAAGAATTATGGCATTTAGACCTGCTGGGAAAAAAGCTGTATTTGGACATGTAGAAGACCAAACAGGAAGAATTCAATTTTACATCAGAAAAGATGAAGTTGGAGACGAGTCATTTGAAGTAATTAGCAAAATGGGAATGGGAGACTTTATCGGAATCAAAGGTGGAGTATTCAAAACAGGTAAGGGAGAATTTACATTAAGAGCTTCAGAATTTGAATTTTTATCTAAAAATATCAAACCATTACCAGACAAATTCCATGGTTTAACAGATGTAGAAACTAGATATAGACAAAGATATGTTGACCTTATCATGAATAGAGAAGTTAAGGAAACATTTATTAAAAGAGCTAAAATAGTATCTCATATTAGAAATTTATTAACTTCTAAAAATTTCTTAGAAGTAGAAACTCCTATGATGCATCCTATCGTTGGTGGAGCTTCAGCAAGACCATTTGTTACACACCACAATACATTAGATATGGAATTATACTTAAGAATAGCTCCAGAATTATACCTAAAAAGATTAGTTGTAGGAGGATTTGATAAAGTATTCGAAATCAATAGAAACTTTAGAAATGAAGGAATCTCAACTAGACATAATCCAGAATTCACTATGATGGAATTATACCAAGCATATGCTGACTTTGAGGATATCATGGACTTAACAGAAGAAATTATAACTAGTTGTGCAAAGGAAGTATTAGGAACAACTTCAGTTGAATATAATGGAAAGACAATTATATTAGAAGGATTCAAGAGAATCCATATGGTTGATATAGTTAAAGAAGTTACAGGTGTAGATTTCTGGCCTGAAATGACTGTAGAAGAAGCTAAGAAATTAGCTAAAGAGAATAATATCCACCTTGATCCTCATATGGATACAGTAGGACATATCATAAATGAGTTCTTCGAGCAAAAATGTGAGGAAACAATTGTACAACCTACATTTGTAATGGGACATCCAGTAGAGATATCACCACTTGCAAAGAGAACAAAAAATGATGGAAGATTTACAGATAGATTTGAATTATTTATCGATGCTAGAGAGTATGGAAATGCATTCTCTGAGTTAAATGATCCAGCAGATCAAAAAGGTAGATTTGAAGAGCAAGTAGCAGAAGCTAAAAAAGGTAATGATGAAGCAAATGCAGTAATCGATGAAGATTATATCAATGCATTAGAGTACGGTCTTCCACCAACAGGAGGATTAGGAATCGGAATCGATAGATTAGTAATGTTATTAACAGGAGCACCATCTATAAGAGATGTAATCATGTTCCCACAAATGAGAAAGAAATAAACCCCTCCTCTTAGGTTCCCCACGATGTAGGGAACCAAGTATGGAAATTTGGGTAAAAAAGACATAGAGAAATCTATGTCTTTTTTGCTCTCAGACTCCTATCGCCTATGATACTTTCCTCGCTCTGCAGGGCAACTATCTAATTCTAGATGGGGAAGTGTAGATAATAAAAGAGAAGTAGAGTATAATTAGTTTTATAAAGGAAAAAATCCTAGAGGGTAGTTCATGAACTACCCCTACAAAAAGATAAATAGAGGTGAAAAAAATAAATATAAAATTATTAGAAGAGAATAATAAAATAAATTTAAGAGAAACTAAAGAAGAAGTACAAGAATTATCAGAAATTAAAGAAATAAAAGAACTTCTTAATCAAGGAAATATGTCTATTTTAGTAGGAGCAGGATTTAGTAAAAATGCTAATCTAAAATATCCCGCATGGTTAGAATTATTATCAGAAATGGTTATTGAAATGTATAGTAGTGAATATAAGGCATATCTTCATAAATGTCATGAAACAAACTCTAAAATAAAACCATTAGATTTTGTTTGGGAGAAAAGTAGTAAAATAGGGTATCTAGAGATAGTTGAAAAGTATATAAAAGATAAAGGGATGAGAGAAGCTATTACTTTTTATATAGAAGATCAATTTGAAAAAGTGGTTAAAAGCGAACATGATTTATCACTACATAAAAAATTATTAGAGTTAAAGTGGAATAATGTTTATACCACTAATTATGATACTTTATTGGAGGATACAAATCTTCAACATGATTTAGATTATCAGGAAGTTATTGAAGCTTCTAAATTATCTCTTGGAAAAAACAAAAAAATTATTAAATTACATGGGACTTTAAGAACCCAAAAAGAAATTGATGAAAATAAATTTGGTTTTGATGGAGATTTAAATAGACAATATATTATTGCAAAATCAGATTATGATGATTACCCTAAAAAACACGAAGCCTTTACTCAATTAATGAAAATAGCGTTACTTCAAGAATCATTTTGTTTAGTAGGATTTTCTGGAGAAGATCCTAATTTTATAAGATGGGTAGAATGGGTAAGAGAGGTATTAAAGAAAGAAGATAAAAAAGTATACTTAATTGATGCTTCAGGAAATAATATAACTCGTGAAAAAAAACTTTTCTTTGAAAATTATGGAATAAAGAACGTGTCGCTAAAAGAAATTTATAAGAATGAAAAAGATGAAAAAGGAAGGATAAACTCTTTTTTAGATACACTAGCAGAAAGAAATGAAAAAGAAAAAAAAGAGATTAAAGCTCAAACTCAAAATGTATTAAGGTATGAAATGCTATGGGATAGTTTAAAATTTAAAGGTGATTTAAAAGAAATAGAAGAATTAGAAAAATATTTTAGCATACCTAATAAGTTTGTTTTAAGGTATTCAAAAAATGCTTTATTAGATAATAAACATCTGATATTAAGGGATATTAGATTACAAGATTACAATAAAATTTTATATAGTTTAAATTTTTTAAATCTATGTATTAGAAATTCATTTATTCCTTTAAATGCAGTATTTGAAGTGGAAGAATTAGAAGAAATAGAAACTATTTTTTTTAATTTTAGAGATACTATAAATAGTAAGACAGAAATAAAAATATGGAATGAAACAATTATTTTATTCTTAAAAAATTCTAGGTTTATTGAGAATTTAGAAAAATTTGAATTTTGGAAAAGTAATGCTATTGAATTAGATAAAAATGAAAACTTAAAAAACAAAATTCTCTATCAAAAAGCATTATTATTGTTATTAAAATTTAATTTTGAAGAAGCTAAAAGATTAATAGATTCATGGGAGATTTTAGAAACTGAAGAAAATATTTGGTCTTTTATAAACAAAGCTTTTATCTTGATATTATTAGATCAAAATAACTTTGAAATAGCTTTTAATTTAATCAAACAAGCAGAAAAGTTAGTAAAAAACTCTCAAGATAAATTATTTATTTTAGAAATAAAGCATTATTTTGAAATTTCTAAAACACATATAGACATAGAAGAAACAGAAAATGAAATAAATAAATATAAATCTATGGGACTTTATGGATTAGATAGTCTCCGAAACTATTTTGAATTACCTCAAAAAAATAAAAAGAAGCCAAAGCGAAATCAAAGTATAAAAAATATTACAGGTGGGAATATAGAAAATAATATTTATTATAAACAATTATTTATGATTGAGTTCATGTTTTATTTAGGAGTACCATTAAAAATTGGATATATGAGTTGGATACCAGAAAAGGAGTGGAAAGATATATTTAAATATATCTTTGAAGAAAAATTAAATTTAAGTTTTATATTAAGTTTATTTTATGGAGATAATAAAAAAGAAGAACTTATTGTGGATATAAGTAAATATATAAAACAAAGTGATAAAATAATACATGAGGATAAAGTTCAGTTATTAAAAAATATAATAAGAAATTTTGATTTAAATTCAAAAAAAATTCAATATAAATATATGTATGCTATTTCTGAATTAGTAAGTATAGTTCCAGAAAAAAATTGGATAAGTTTCTTTGAAGAATTAGAGAAAAAAAGAAAGGATAACTTAACTTTAAATAATTTAATTTTAAGTGATAATTGGGGATTAGGGAAACCTTTTTCTAAAATGTTACCATTTGTGAGCAATAAAGATTTAGTAAAGGAAATTATTAAAGAAACTTTTAAATTAATTAAAGGTACAAGAAGTCAGAAAAATCTAAGTGTTGAATTTCTTTATTATATTTTAGAAGGTAAGGATAAAAGAGCTTTTAAATTTACAGAAATAGACGCATTAATTGAAGAGAATTTATTAGGAAGTGAAATAAATGATGTATATATTGTAATACTATTTTATTTGAAAGAATTATTGGAAAAAGAAACTATTACAAAAATTCAGAAATATTTTTTAGGAAAAGAACTTAAAAATATTAGACATTTAAATTTAATTTTAGAAATTTGTAATCATTCAGAAGAAATTAAAGAAAAAATAAAATTTACTTTTTTAGAGAATATAGAACTTTTTTTATCAAGTGGAATCAATGGAAAGACTAGATCATTTGGAATTTTTGATGGTGTTGGTTTAAATTTAATAGAAAAGAATAAAATTAATTTTACTACTAAAGAACTAAAATTAATTTACGAACATTTAGAAAAAGAATTTAGAAAAATAAAAACATGGTATGAAAATAGAAAAGAATTTAGAAATTTTGGAAATGATCCATATTTTTTAGAAGTTTTTAAAAAATATATTATTACTTATAAAGAAAGTTTTGATTTTGAAACTAAAGAAGTATTAGAAGAGATAGAAAGATTATTTTTTAAATTACTAGAAATAGATAACTTGGTTCAAGGTTTACTATCTGATGATAGTGAGAAATATTTAAATTCTTTACAGTTATTATATAAAAATATAAAAAATGATATCAATAAATTATTTGAATTAGAATTAACCATAGTACTAGTAAATATAATGTCAAAAAAAGAAGTAAGATTGGAAGAGAGTTTGGATTACATTGTAGGAATTTTATATTTATTTGAAGATGATATAAAATGGATAGGAAAATTAGAAAATTACTTTATTAAAATTTTAATTAATTATAAAGGTTGGAATAATTTAGATCAAGATATGGAATATATTGAAAGGATATTGATTTTATTATCTAGTAAAATGGTTAAAGTTTATAAAAATCATGATGAGATAGTAGAGTATTGGTTAAAAAAGAAAGATACAAGTATTTATGAAAAAAATAAAAGAATTATTTTGTAGTAAAAATAAGTTATTAATCGGAGGGATATAGATGTCGAGCAAACAACAACAGCAAGAATTACAACGTCAAATTTGGAGTATTGCAAATGAGGTACGTGGATCA
>Ga0256827_10002243_pt1 | contig 12475 bp, 16 predicted proteins | sample CV84metaG_FD_185977 | JGI IMG/M metagenome (GOLD analysis project Ga0256827, IMG submission 185977) | Hydrothermal vent microbial communities from East Pacific Rise, Pacific Ocean - CV84 | ecosystem: Environmental > Aquatic > Marine > Hydrothermal vents | place: Pacific Ocean: East Pacific Rise... | reverse complement strand
CTTTTAAGGTTTTAAGTAAGCAGGTATTTGTGAATAACCTATTGCTTTACCTATTTTCACTCTTAATTGTAGAGTATATCGACCTGCTTTTTCTATGTTAATATTTTCTATAATATATTGACCATCTTTATATGGAACAGTATCTATTTTTATATCATCTTCAACACGGTGAGGTCTTGTTAATAAAAAACTTACATTTGCATCATTTTGAATACTATTTTCTTTGTTACTAACAGTATAAGAGAAACTATTACTACCTTTTTGCAAAATTACAACTTTTTCATTTTTTGCTCTTTTAGCATTTTCGAGTTCTAAAATCTCACTCTTAACATTAACTATTTGTATCTTATAGTTTTTATCAAATTGTGCTTTTCTTTGAAGTATTTCATTTATATTTATATCAGCTTGTTGATATTTTAACATATAATTATTTGACTCTTGTACAGGAATTGCTGAAGCAGATTTGACTGTCCAATAGCCTAGGGTTATACCTATAGTTAAAAAACCAAGTATCATATGAGGCCAGTATGTTTTTTCTTTATTTTTTGCCATTTTGTATCCTAACTAATATAGGTCTTAGAATAAATATCCAAAAGACTAGTAATGCACCTATATAAACTAATATTTTAACATATCCAATAATTGTTCGTGTATCATTAGGAATAGTTGTCTCTAACTTTACATTTTTAGAGTTAGCAATTTGATCTGCTAATTCTGAGAAACCTTGAACTATTCCAATATTAAATTTATCTTCATTACTATTTTTATCTTTACTTGCTACAACATCAACTGTTGCATCAATTACATCACTTCTATTATATAAATCTATAAGACTTTTAGAAGATGGGATAAGCCCAACTCTTCCTTTTTGTCCCGACTCTTTTGTTATAATTGCATTTGGTGCAAATATTAATATTACATAAGGCTTGCTCAAATTATCTTCATACTTCTTACTATTTAGTACTAAATTAAATTTCTCAGGAAATTTTTCATTAGTAGCTATTATATAGCCATTTATACCTGTTTTAGAAAATAATTCATTTCCCATTTTTTCAATAAGTTTTGAAGCTTCAGGTTTTAAAAGTTCATCTTTAAGTATATGAGTTGCATTTAGAAGAAGAGGAAGTAAGAGAGCAAGCAAGGTAATCCTTGCTTGAACTTTAAACATAGTTTATCCTATAAATAGGTGATTTGGTGTAAGAACAGCCCATGCTGTATAAACAGCAGTAATAACCATTCCCCAACCAAGTACTTTATCCATAATTGTAATCATTATATATCCTTTAATTACTTACTTAGCATCTTTAAATGCAAATTGTGCATTATCTTTACTATCTGCTTTTACATTGTTAAGGTTACTTGTAATTGGTGTTGGGTCATAAAAGTTACTAGCACTCTTTTGTTGTACACCAATACCCCATACAGTTAAAAAAACTAGAATAGAAAGTAATAATACTGTTGCAATTAACATACCTGTAACACCACTAAGACCGAATACGGCTCTGTTTGTATTTTCAGTTCCTGCCATTTTATTCTCCTTTTAGTGTTTTAATATAAGTTGAAAGTGCTTTAGTTTGAACAGGTGTCATTCTATCATTGAATGCAGGCATTCTACCTAACGCACCTTTTTTACCATTTTTAACAACATTAGTAATTAGAGCTTCATCATACTCAGCAATATTTGCTGCCATACCATTCATACCTTTTCCATCTACTCCATGACAAGATGCACATGCTGCGAATGATGCAGGTTGCTCACCCTTCATTCCACCAGCAACATAAGCTGCTATATCTTTAGCATCTTGACCAGTAGCCATCATAGGTGGCATTGCACCCATAGGGTAACCTAGTTGATTTGAACCTTTTTCAATTACATCAAGAACTTGAGCTTCACTCATTCTAGTTGTAAAGTCATGAGCTTTACCTGAAAGACCATCACCTGTAGTACCATGACATGGTGCACATTGTACTAAGAAGATAGACTCACCCATTTGTTGAAGAGTATCTTTATCTGCATTTTTATGTACAGCTTCAAATTTAACATTGTATGCTTTTACTTCTTCATTCCATTGACCAATTTGTGAAAAACTATTAACAGGATAACCTATTGTCCAGTACCACATAGCCCAAATCATTGTACCTAAAAATGAGTATGCCCAACCACCAGGAAGTTCATTTTTATACTCACCAATTCCATCCCAGTTCTCTTCAGCAAGCTCACCACCTGCAGTGTCTGTTTTCATCTGGTTGATATATTTAATAGATACACCTACTGAAAGTACTGCAATTGCTACAGCACCAATCATTGTTATTAAGTTAATAGGGTCACTTAAGTCAATATTCATTGAGTTAACTACATATATTGTAGCACCAATGAGTATTGCAGCAAATAGTAAACCTTTTGCCATTAATGCATTCATTTATTTTACTCCTTTGTTTCCGTAAGAGAATCACTTGTATTTATTGGGGTAGAATCAATCTCATCATCAAGAGCGATATTTCCCAATTTTTCGTAATCCTTCTCACCTTTTTTTTCACCTCTATAGAGGTAAATTATATACCAGTATAGCATTACCACTAAAAAAATGGTCATAAAGAAACTGGCATAGCCTTGAAGGTTTCTAATGTCCATTTTTACTCACTATTTCAATCTGTTAAGGTATGCAATTAGTGCTACAATTTCAGGAACATTTCCTGCTGCAACTGCATCTTTAACATCTTGATTTTTCATATCGTTTGCAACTTTTTGTGCTTCTTCTAAAATAGCTGATTTATGAGCATTAAATGCTTCAACACCTGGTTGAATTTCATCACCATAAGGAGTTTTAAATAAATCTTTAACTGTTACAGCTTCAGCATATGCAGTTGCAATATCAGCTACATTTGTAAAGTGGTGTTTATATGCAGGCATAATTGAACCAGGTACTACTGATGCAGGATCCCACATATGATTTTCATGCCAGTCTGTTGTACGGTAGTTACCTACACGGTGAAGATCTGGACCTGTTCTTTTAGAACCCCAAAGGAATGGTCTATCATAAGCATACTCACCAGATAGTGAATATTGACCATATCTATCAGTTTCTGATTTAAATGGACGAATTAACTGTGAGTGACATGCAATACAGTTATCTTTCATATAAATATTTTTACCTGCAAGCTCAAGTACTGTGTAAGGCTTAAGCCCTACAATAGGACGAGAAGCCTCTGCAAAGTTTGGTAAGATCTCAATGAGACCAGCGAATGCGATAACTAAAAATACTCCTACTGAAAAGAAGAATGGATTTTTTTCTAACCAATGAAACATAAAATACCTCCTTATGCCATAGGTGTTCTAAACTGTGGCTCTTCAGAAATTTCTCTTGAAGATGTCATAGTTTTAACCATGTTGTAAGCGAACATTACGAATCCTGTCAAGAATAATACTCCTGAAAGTGCTCTAATCGCATAGTAAGGGTGAAGTACTGTAACTGTATCTATAAATGAATACATTAAGTTACCATACTCATCAACTGCTCTCCACATCATACCTTGTGTGATACCTGCAATCCACATAGATGTGAAGTATAGTACAACAGCTGTAGTTTGAATCCAGAATTGAGCTTCAAGAAGTTTTTTAGAGTAAATTTCTCTTTTAAACATTCTAGGAGCCATATGGAAAAGTCCAGCCATAATCATAAATGCAACCCAACCGAGTACACCATCATGAACATGTCCAGGAATCCAATCTGTAAAGTGAGCAATAGCATTTACTGACTTAATAGCTTGAATAGGACCTTCAAGAGTAGAAAGCATATAGAATGTAGATGCAAGTACCATAAATTTAATTAGTGGATTTTCAGTTAATTGATTCCACTCACCCTTCATAGTAAGGAGCATGTTAATTGCAGAACCCCATGATGGTAAGATTAATACTACTGAGAATATTGAACCCATTGTTTGCATCCAATCTGGAACTGTTGACCATAAAAGGTGGTGTGAACCAGCCCAAAGATAAACGAACATAAGACCCCAGAAAGATAGTAAAGATAGTTTATATGAGTAAACTGCTTGACCAGACTCTTTTGGAAGGAAGTAGTATATCATACCAACTATTGGCACAGTAAATACGAATGCAACTGCATTGTGTCCCCACCACCATTGAACAAGTGCATCATTTGTACCAGAATACATAGATACTGAGTGCATTATACTACCTACACCACCTGATGTAAAGTATGTTGGTACTTCCATGTTATTAAATAGGTAAAGCATTGCAACACCTAGGAAACAAGCTATAAAGTACCACATAGAGATATATAGTGCTTTTTCTCTTCTAATACCAATAAGTGCAAACATAGCAACACCCCAAAGTACCCAAATTACTACAATTAGTAGGTCAAGTGGCCACTCCATTTGTGCATACTCTTTACTTGTACTAATTCCAAGTAGAAGTGTAATAACCATAGCGAGTGCTGCAATAAAGTATAGACCAAAGTGAAGTTTACTAATAAACATAATAAACTTAGACTCTGCCATTGATACTTTAAGAACTCTTTGTGCTGCGTAGTAGAAAGTAGCCCATATACCACTTAAGGTAAAGCCATAAACTACAACATTTGTGTGTAAAGGTCTTAATCTAGAGAAAGTACCATACTCACCAATTAGGTAGTTTAATTCAGGAAATGCTAGTTGTGCTGCTATAAGCGTACCAATTAACATACCAATAAAACCGAATAAAATTGCTGTATAAGTAAACAATTTTGCAACGGTGTAATCATATTCTAATGCTGCATTTGATTGCATACATAACCCCTTTGTGTAAAATTTATGTTGTTTAAAATAAGACAACATTCAAATGTATTATAAGTTTTTTATTTAAATATAAAGCTTAAATTAGAGTATTCATATTGTATTTATTAACTGAATGTTAATATGGTATCAGGATATATCTACAAATAGATATATAAGGGAGTTTTAGTGGTTAAATAGGACATTTTAAGCCCTATTTAACTGAGGAAATTATAATTTTAGGCTTTGCCTTTAGCACTTTGGATAGAGTGAATATATTGATAATCTATGCTTATCGATTGCTCTTTTGGAAGTTCTCTACTTAGCCTCTCTACCATTTTTTCAAAATCACTAAAAAGGTAGTTAGCCATAGAGCCAGGTATTGGGTTGATTTCATTCAATAGTACTTCATTATCTACTACAAAGAAATCGCAACGAATTATGCTACCTTTAAAAAGAGGATTGTATATTTTTTTGAAACTATCTTGTATTTTATCTTTTAACTCATCAGTTATATCTGCTGATAAAACTTGTGAATCACGAGAGAAGTCCATATATTTCTTTTCAAAATCTAAAAACTCCTCTTTTTGTGGCTCTTCTACTATAGATAGTTCCCATTTGGAAGTGTAAGTACCAGCTTGATTAAACTCTTTTACACCGTCTATAAAAGGCTCAATAATCACATCACTATCGTACTCAAAGGCAACATCTAAGGCATACTCTAACTCTGATGCCTCCTTTACAATGCTTACCCCAATGCTACTACCTAAACGAACTGGTTTTACTATGATAGGAAAATCTAAACCTATCTCTCTTTTACCATCTTTTGTCAAATGTTCATAGGCTACTGTTTTTACCCCTAAGCTTTCTGCTAAAAATTTAGTATATAGTTTATTGTAAGATAGAACTGAAGCTTCTGTTCTAGGAGAGATGAATGGGATAGAGTAAAATTCCATCATTGAAGAGATTTTACCATCTTCCCCATCTCTACCATGTATTAGGTTAAGTGCTACATCAAACTCTACTTGTTTATTTCCAAACATGCTATCGGCAAAGAACCCACCTTTTTTAAGAGTTAAAGGTTTATTTCTTTTGTACTCACCCGATGAAAATAGTTTAGAGTTAATTTTACTACTATCAATTAAATAAAACTCTCTATTTGTATCTACAAATATATATGTAATCTTACTATTTTTAAGTACTTTTTTCATGGTTATTGCAGAGACGATGCTTATTTCATGTTCAAAGCTAGATCCCCCAAAGAGTATGGCTATATTCACAAGTTTTCCTTTACTTCAATATTTTAGCAAATTCACCAAAGATATATGCACTCTCTTTTGGTCCAGGACTTGCTTCTGGGTGATGTTGTACCGATATAATAGGTGAATTATTATATTTTACACCCTCTATTGTGTTGTCAAATAGGTTAATGTGAGTTATAGTTGCTACCTCTTCAATGTTATCTGGTACATTGTAGTTGTGGTTTTGTGCTGTAATCTCTACAGAGCCTGTTTGTTGGTTTTTCACTGGGTGGTTACCACCATGTTGACCAAATTGTAGCTTATATGTGTCGTATCCATGAGAAATAGAGAGAAGTTGATGCCCTAGACATATACCAAACATTGGTACTTTAGCAGCTATAAGCTCTTTTATTTTTGCTTGTTCCTCTTTAAGTATGAGTGGATCACCTGGTCCATTTGAGAGAAATACACCATCACACTCTTTAGCTTCTATTTTAGCTAGTATCTCATCTACGCTTATGCTATTTGGCACTACTGTAACTTCCATACCAGCATGAGTTAACTCATTTAAAATATTTCTTTTTACACCAAAGTCTAGTGCAATAATTTTTTTATTTGTATTTGGTTTTTCATACTCAAATGTATCTGTATTATATTTAGCTTGTGTATGAATGTAAGACTCTTTTGTAGATACTTGTTCAATGTAGTTAATCTCTTCAATTCTAGGTGTTGAGTCTAATACTTTTTGAAGCTCTTCTAAGTTGTGTATCTCAGTAGAAGCCACCATCATCATAGCACCACTATCTCTTAGAGTTTTAGTTATATATCTAGTGTCTATATCTGTTATACCTAAAACACCTTCTCTCTTTAGAAGTTCTGCTAATGTCTCTTGTGATCTAAAGTTTGAAGGTCTGTCTTGATATTTACGAACTATGATACCTTTACAAAAAGCACCTTTACTCTCCATATCTTGTTCATTACAACCAACATTACCAATCTCAGGTGTAGTAAATGTAATAAATTGACCAGCATAAGATGGGTCTGTAACTATCTCTTGATAACCTGTTATAGATGTATTAAATACACATTCACCAACAGTAGTACCCTCAGCACCAAAACTTTTAGCCTCTAAAAATAGACCATTTTCAAAATATAAGCTTACTTTTTTCATTTTCTCTCCTTTAGTGCGTTGGGAGACGCACTTTTTATTAACATTATCTTTGGTTTGTAACTTTAGTTACAGCATTCCTCTTTTAGACAACTCTTCTTGATAAAATCTCTCATAAAGAAGTTCATAATCTTGTGAACCAGGAATAACCTCTTTTTTCATATCTTTAATTTTTTGATATACAATATCGTCTATTTTATCATAAGCATCTGCAAAAGCTTTAAATGATTTAAATATAACATTCTTAACTTGGTTTTCGTTTACTGTATACTCTGCAAGATAGTTTTCATATAACTCATCTAAAATAAGGTGAGCTAAGTTGTTATAACGGTCATCATAATTCATTATAACACCAGCTTCAGCAGCCATTCTTTTTTTAATCATAAAAAATAGTTGTCTCTCATCAGCATGTTGAAACTCTATCTCATCATAGTTCTCATCTATTATTTTTTTTACTTTTTCATCAAGAGCATGTTCTAGTGCTAGATTCTCATCAATAATCTTTTTTGCAGCTTCAACTACTACTTCTCTACCTTTAGGCATAGTTATAAAAGGAGCATTTGCTAAGTCTATACCTATCTTACTTGCTACATACCCTGTCTGTTGTGGTTTTAGTCTCATGGCTATCAACTCCTTATGTCTATTTGTTATATGGTTTACTCATATTATCTTATGATTGTATCTTCTCTCTCTGGGCTTGTTGAAATTATTCCTATACGAGTTTTTATCATCTCTTCAAGTGCTTCAATATATGACTTTGCAGTATCTGGTAGAGAATCAAACTCTCTACAACCTTCTGTTTTTTCCCAACCTGTAAAAGATTTATAGATAGGTTTAGCATCTTCTAAATCGTAAGGTACATAATCAATCTCTTTCCCATCTACTTCATACGCTACACAAACTTTAATTTCATTAAATCCATCAAGTACATCTAGTTTCATAAGTGCAACTTGATCTACTCCATTTGTACGAACAGCATGACGCATTGCTACAGCATCGAACCAACCACATCTTCTTGGACGACCTGTTGTTGTTCCAAATTCATGACCATTTTTACGAAGTCTATCTCCCTCATCTCCATTATCTTCACTAGGGAAAGGTCCATTACCAACTCTAGTACAGTAAGCTTTTGCAATGCCAGTAACTTTGCCTAAATCTTTAGGGTTAAGCCCAAGACCAGAACAAGCACCAGCACTAACTGTTGTAGAAGATGTAACATAAGGGTATGTACCATGATCAATATCTAGCATAGTCCCTTGCGCACCCTCTAGTAGTACTTTTTTATCTTCATCTAAAATTTTCCACATAAGTTGTGTTGTATCTGTTATGTATGGAGCAAGTACTTTTTTGTAGCCTTCTAACTCTTCAAGTAATTCATTAGCTTTTGGAGCTTCAACACCCATAGCATCAAATATAGGTTTATTCATCTCAAAAAATGCTACTATTTTTTCACATAGTTTATCTGGGTCAAGAAGTTCACCCAATCTATGACCAACTCTTGCAACTTTATCGCCATACGCAGGTCCAATTCCTTTACCTGTAGTACCTATGGCTTTGTCACCTTTCATTCTCTCTCTAGCTTGATCTATTTGTGCATGGTAAGGAAGTAGTACATGTGCTTTATCAGAAAGAAAAAGTCTTCCCTCTAAGTTATCAAACTGTACCATCTCTTTTATGAAGTCAACAGGAGATAAAACAACTCCATTACCTACTATATTTTTAGCATTTGGGTTTAAAACACCAGATGGTATGAGGTGTAGAGCATACTTTTTATCACCAATAACAATAGTATGTCCAGCATTATGCCCACCTGCAAAACGACATACATAGTCATGTGTTTGTGCCATATGGTCAACAATCTTACCTTTTCCTTCATCTCCCCACTGGAGACCAACGATTAAATCTGCTTTACTCATACTATTCCTTACTATTGTTAATTTTACTGCTTACACACTCATCTGTATAGAGTGCAAATCCTGCTGCTTCTATGCCATCTATATTGTATATGCCACCTTTAGCTAAGAGAGCATTACCCTCAAACATTCTAAAAGTTAATGAGTCATAATATCTCATTTTTGCATAAAATAGAGGTGATATTACTATATGTTTATAGTTAAGTTTTTCTGTAACCTCTTTTATTTTTTCTAACTCTTTAGCTATATCTTCTGGAAAAGTAGATATATCATTTAAATCATCTATAGAGTTTATGCTGACTAGTTGATCTAACCACTTTAAATTAGAAGATAGAATTTTTTCTATACTCATAGATTTTAAATCTTCAAGAGAAATGCCATACTTTTCATTTAAAAGTTGAGGAATTTTTATATTTGCTATTTGCATTACTGCTTTAGCGTCTATCTCTTCTAAAAGCATTGTAGCTGTTCTTGCTACATCTTCAAATTTTCCACCCAATATCTCTGCACCTATTTGGTATCGTTCTGTTGTTGGGAATGTAACTATGGGTTGGTTATAGAACCACTTCTTAGACTCTGTAGAACGACCCAATCTCTTAGTGACTATACGAACTACATCAGCTGTAGAGTCTGCTCTAAGTGTTACTTCATTATTGTGAGTATCATTAAGTCTAACTAGAGACTTTTTATCATCAAATGACTCATGTTGATGGTAAGAAAAAAGTGGTGTAACTATCTCTTCAAAACCTAAATTTTCAAGCATTTCACTTGCTACATATTCAATGTCTCTTTTAACTCTAGCACTATTACCAAAGTAGAGCTTTGACCCACTAGGGATTTCGTGTTCATAAACCATTACTTCTCTTCTTTTTTTAACATAGATTTAAAATACTCTTCATTAAAGACACGACTAGCTGTCCCATCAAACTCTCTTCGACCTAGTTTTGCTAGTGCTAACTCAACAGCATTTACAACCCAAACCATCTCATAGGTATCTATGAGTCCCATATGGTTAATACGGAAAATTTTACCTTTTAAATGATCTTGTCCACCTGCTACATTTACTTCAAAATCAGTTTTTAGCAAGTCTCTTATCTCTTTTGCATTTTCATCATCTATGGTAGTCATAGATCTTGCAGGTGTCTGTGGATAAGAGTGTAAACCTAGTGCTTCAAGTGCAAAACGAGTAGCTTTAGCACGACGAGCTGTATCGCAATATAATTTTCCTAAACCACCATTATTTTTAATCTCTTGTAAAATTGCTCTAAGACCAATTACCAAAGTAGTAGCAGCCGTATATGCTGTAGTATTTTGTCTCTGCTTTTTAATCTCAGATGCTAGGTTAAGGTAGTAACCTTTTCCCTCTCCAATTTTCTCAATAGCTTCATTACTTAAACCTAAGATAGCTAAACCAGGTGGTAACATAAGTGCTTTTTGACTACCTGCTATAACACAGTCTATATTTTCAGTATCTATTCTCTCAACACCTATAGCTGTTATACCATCGGCAATTACCATAATACTTGGGTTAAACTCTTTTACTGCTTTTGCTATGGCTTCAACTGGGTGTCTTAGTCCACCTGCTGACTCTGAGATTTGTACGGCAATAGCATCTACTGATGGATTTTCTTTAAGAGCTTCTAAAACTTCATCAACAGTTACGGGAGTATCCCAATCGTGTTTTATCTCAATACTGTTTAAATCAGAAGCTTTTGCTATTTTGCCAAATCTCTCTCCAAATTTACCAGAGTTTACTGACAATAAAGTATGATGACAAAGATTTTTAACAGCAGCTTCCATAGCTCCTGTCCCTGAAGATGCAATCATTACAACTTCATCTGTAGCTAAAAGTTCAAAAAGTAATTCACGAGTATCTGCAAATATAGCTTCAAACTCTGGTGTTCTGTGGTGTAGTGTAGGTGTAGCCATAGCTAAACGCACCAACTCAGGTACTGGTGTAGGTCCAGGTGTAAAAAGTAACATAAATTATCCTCGCAATCGCCATCATAGCGACGGCGTAATTAGGTAGGATTATATCTAAAAATTTGTTAGAAATTGTTTTTTATGTTTAGATTTATAAAATTAAATATTTTTATGCTAACAATCCAGCACCACTCATAGCAGTACTTCTATCTTCAGCATATATTCGTTTACCATCTTTTACATCATACTTCCAAATGGGAGCATTGGCTTTAAAGTCTTCTACAAATTCGTCTATGAGTTCTAAAGCTACTCTTCTTTTAGGTGAAAATACAGCCGATACATAAGATGAAGTGTGTACAGGTACATCACCTATGGCATGTGCCATCTTAACAACAGCACCCAATGCTTTTGCTCTCTCTTGCCACTCATTAAACCACTTTTGTAAAACAGGTTCATAGATATCAAAACTAAGTGCTTCTATGCCATCTTCTGCTCTAATAGTACCAACAAATGGAATGTACGCACCATAATTTGACTCAGCTTCATCATCTAGCCATCGAGAGAATATCTCTTTAACTTCTAAAGGACCATTATATAGCTCCATATTAACCACCACAAACAGGAGGTAAAATAGATACTCTATCTCCATCTTTTAAAGGAGTATTTAAATCATTTACCATAGTGTCATTAAGAGCAACGGCACATTTATCTAACCAAGAGGCTAACTCTTTGTCCTCTTTTAATTTTTTCGCTACATCTTTTAGTGAAGATGCTTCCATCTCTACAGGCTCTCTTCCTATGGGACCTAGAAACTCTACTTTAACCATAATATACCTCTTCTTTATTAGTATGGAGGATTATAAATCTTGTTTGGTATAATTACGCTTAAAAAAGGGTGCTGATGCTATTTGGATCTATATCTTACCTTAATTTACTACCCTTTCAGGTATTTGTAAAACGCTATATTTCACATAGTGCAACAAAAATGAGTTTTGGCTACAAACGAGCTGTACCCTCACAAATAAACAGAGCTTTAAAAAGAAGAGCTGTAAATGCTGCATTTATCTCATCTGTAGAATCAAAAAAGCATAACTGTACAGACTTAGGAATAGTAGCAAACAAAAATGTATACTCTGTACTACTACTAGATGGAAAAGATGAACAAGACCCTGCCTCTGCTAGTTCAAACATGTTAGCAAAAGTTTTAAACCTACAAGGCAGAGTACTCATAGGAGATGAAGCCCTAAAGTACTACTTAGATGGAGGAGAGGGCTTAGACTTAGCCAATGAGTGGTACAAAAAAACAAAACTACCTTTTGTATTTGCTAGACTATGCTACAACAAAGAAGCAAAATATGTACGAAAATTAGCCAAAGCATTTGGAAAGTCTAAAGTAAAAATACCTCAATACATACTAAAAAAAGAGGCAAAAAAAAGAGCCATAACCCCAAAAGAACTCA
>Ga0256827_10002242_pt1 | contig 12479 bp, 17 predicted proteins | sample CV84metaG_FD_185977 | JGI IMG/M metagenome (GOLD analysis project Ga0256827, IMG submission 185977) | Hydrothermal vent microbial communities from East Pacific Rise, Pacific Ocean - CV84 | ecosystem: Environmental > Aquatic > Marine > Hydrothermal vents | place: Pacific Ocean: East Pacific Rise... | reverse complement strand
TTTTATTGTTGATAAATATGTTTTATGATAATTATTTAAATTTTTAATTAAATTTTCAATTAATTTATTTTTATATTTTTCAAAAATTTCTTTTAATTCTTTTTTAATTATATTATCTGAAAATAATAATTTATTATATCCTATATTATATTTTTTATTATTCAATATTCGATAATAATAATGATTATTGTTTGGTTTATTAAAAATATATTTATTTGTAAATGTTATTTGATAAAGATATACTAATCCTTCTTCTTCTTCAAAATAATAATCTAACTCATCAAAAAATTCATATTTTTTTATATATTTCATTTATTTTTTAAATAATTTTATTTATATATTAATAATTAATAATCTTTTTTTATTATCTGAATTTTTATTTTTATATATAGAAATAAAAATTCAGATGAAATCTTTTAAAGAATTTCTTTTTGAAAAAAAAAGTAAAAAAAAGTCAAATATATCATATAATTTATATGCATATGCACCAGATAAAGAAAAATCATCAACTTGGAAATTAAGAATTGATGATGCAAATCATGTAAAGTTGGCAATTGCTGCATTAGGAAAAGGGTTCAGAGGTAATAAAGTTATAATACCAAGTAAAGATTTATCAATGGTGAAATCAAGAGTTAGGAAAGCTTATAAAAAATATTTTCCAAATAAGGATATTCCATCAATATTAAAATAAAAATTAAAATGACAAATACAGAAAAACTTAATGATTTTTTATTTTTTTAAATACAAATGATATTTCATATGAAAATACAGCGTATTTTATTGTTAATTGGAGTAATATAATTAATACAAATAATAACACTGAAAGTATAAAAATTATTATTAATGATTTAAGTTATTATTGGGGTGAATATAGTAAATATGATTTAGTAATTGATAAATTAACAGATTTGATAAATGAATATTGAAATAAAAAAAATATTATTATGCCAAAACCAAAAAAGAGAGAAGGAAAAAAACATTTTATAAAAAGGTGTATACCATATATATTTGATAATGAATCAGAAACATTAACATCAAAAGATCAAAAATCTAAACAAGCTTATGCTATATGTAATTCTTTTTATGATAAGAGAAATGAAAATTTTAATTTAAATGAAAATTATGATTATTCTTCAAAATTAAAAAAATTGATATCTGATTTGGGATATGAGGTTGAAATATATACAAATGGTAGTAAAATAGAAATATTTATTGATGATGAAAAAGTTATTGATGTACCTAATAATAGATTTGGGTTAGATTCAATAATTGTATATTTAAGTGGTGTATTAAAAGGTATAATGTTAAAAAAATATAAATAATGGGTGGTAAAGCTTTAAGTATAAAAACAGTAAGAAAAGATACAAATGAATTATATCACATATTTAATGATATTAAGAAATATTTATATGAATATGATATATTTATGACAAAATTTTATAGGAATAAGAAAGATCATGGTGATTTAGATGTTTTGGTAAAAACATATAATATAGATAAAATAATTGAAATTGCAAATAATATAAAACATAATGAAATTAATATAAATGGAAATACAATAACTTTTGATTATAATAATTTTCAAATAGATTTTATTTGTATAAATGATAGTATATGGAATATATCAAAAGTGTTTTTTTCATATGATCCTGTTGGTAATTTATTAGGTAAAATTGCTCATGGTTTTGGTTTAAAATTTGGATTTAATGGATTAACATATAAATCTGTTGGTAAAAGATCAATTAAAGTTATAACTTTATCAAAGGATCCATATATAATTTTTGATTTTTTAGGGTATAATTTTGATGAATTTAGAAAAGGATTTGATGATTTAAATGATATTTTTAATTTTGTTATTAATGGTAAATTTTATGATAAAGATTTATTTGCTCCAAATAATTTAAAAAATTATGATAGAAAAAGAAGTTTAAAACGAGAATCTTTTAGAAAATTTTTAGAATTTTCAAAAAATACTAAATCTAAATATAATTTTAATGATAGTGACTATATTGATTATATAAATAATAAATTTTCTGGATTTAAAAAAAATGTTATTTTACATGTGGAAAAAGAAAAATTTATGGTTGAAAATAATAAAAAATTTAAAAATATTATAAATAAATTTTATAAAAATAATATTTTATTGAAAGATGTTATTTTTTATTATAAAAAAAGTAAAATGGATTTTTATGATTTTATTAGTCAAAAAATAGATGATGATATAATTAAGGATTTTAATTTATTTTATAAAAAATATTTAGAGTTAAATAGAATGATGGATAAATCATTGGGATTTGGTAAAAAAATGGGAAATGTAGTTTATATTCATAAACAATATGAAAATTATATTCCATTTGATATTTTAAATAAAAATAAATCATTATTACCACAAACTTTTAATTATACCATAATAAAATGGGATAAGAAGGATAATTCTATGAGTTTTATAGAAAGTGTTGATTTTAATATATCAGATGAACCAATAGTTGGTGATTCAATTAAAATAGATGATAATCAAGTAAAATATAGAAAAAAACCAAATAAAGATCAAATTTATCACCATAAATGGATGTTTGTTAAAGATGATTATAAGGGGTTTAATTATATTGGTAGTAAATTAAGATCATTAAAATGGTATAAAAATTTTGATTATGATTCAAAAAGAATTGGATATAAAGATTATTGGGATAAAATAAAAACATTTGAATCATATAACAGTGAAGAAATAAGAATTGCTAATAATACTAATAGATTATTAAATAATAATGTTGGTGCAGTTGGTAAAAAAGCCGTTGTTCCTCGTTTTGTTTTAAAATATGCAAATAAAAATGATAAAATATTAGATTATGGTTCTGGTAAATACCCATATCATAGTATAAATCTTAGAAATTTGGGATATAATGTTATATCATATGATTTTGGTGATAATATAACAGATTTACATGATAAAAATGCATTAAATAAAAAATATGATATAATATTTGCATCAAATGTATTAAATGTACAATCAAATATTGATATGTTAAAAAATACATTATTAGAAATAATGAATTGTATGAAATATGATTCAATATTTATAGCAAATTATCCATATTCACCTAGGAAAATGTCATTAAATTTTAATGATATTATTAATATTTTAAATAAATATTTTATAGTAAAAAAAGAAAAAAATAATATAGTAGTTATGAAATTAAAAGAAGTTAAAGAAAATTATGAATCATATTCAATGATTATTAAAGATTATAATTTATTTAATAATAAAATTGAAGGAAAAATCACACAATCAAAAAAAATTGATTGGGATGAAATTTTTCAAAAAAAGGAAATAGTTAACAACTATATTAAACCATATGAAAAAAATAAATTATTATAATATGAAAAATTATAAGAATTATTCTGTTGTAACATTAGATAGTATATCAAATTATTATAAATGTAATGATTGTAATGCATTATGGAGAGAAATAAATAAAAGTATAGATCATTGTAAATTTTGTGGTTCTTCTAATATTGAAAAATTATCAACAGATGAATGGTTGAAGGAATTAAAACCTAGATTGGATGATGATGAATATGAAAATATGGAACAGGACATTTATCAATTGATTGATATTGGCAAAACAATGAAATTATTAGATAATCGAAAAAAACGATGGAATATAAATTAATTTTTGTATATTTATATTATGATAAAAACAATATCTGTATATTACATTTTTAAACGTTATTTAGTAGACGTGGATAAAGATTATATGTATTTATTTACAGATAATTCTAAAAGAACATCTGGTAAAAATAAAATAAAAACTAATAGTTGGTATTTTAAAAAATATAATAAAGGTGATTTTTTATGTTATCCAACAATGACACAAGCATTAATAAGAGGGTTAGATAATGCTTATCCTATAACTACAATGGTTGATTCAAAAAGAACCCAATGGACAGATGATTTATTTGAACAATATAAAATAATAATTGATAATGAAATAAATCAAATTAAGAAAAATTTATATAAATATAAAGGTATTAAATATTCTGGATATAAACCATTTGGTGTTGGAAATTATTCAAATATGAAAAAATATTCACCATTATTGTGGGATTATTTAAATAATAAATTATTAGAAATAAATATCTTTAATAAATAGATTTATATTTTAATATATAAAAAAAATGAATTCTATTTATGAAGAAATATGATAATTTCATTAATGAAAAAATATCATCATCTACAATATTTTTATTATTAACAATGTTTAATTCCATTGGTATGGATAAACCGATTCACAATAAATATGATAGATTTTATAATGATGTAAGAAGTATGATATTACCAAATACAAATTCTATAATATCTAAAATTTTAGATGAAGTAAAAAATAAGGTTTCTAAAGATAATAGAATAAAAAATAAACAAGATGTAATTGATGAATTAAATTCAGTTGTATTTATTGTAAATAATAGTAGTAAATCAAAAATTCTTTTTGATGAATTTGAAAAAAGAAATGGACATGAAGATTTAGGTTTTATGTTTTATATAAAAGACAAACCTTTTATTGGATTAAATAAAATTGATAATGATGTAATTAGACATGAATTATTTCATATTGTAGATATTGTTATGTCTAGAAATAATTCAAATATTAATAAAAATATAATAAATATATTTGACTTTAATATGAATTATGAAGAATATTCAAAAAATTTTGATAGAATTGTATCTTATGAATATAAGATGACTCAACCAATTAAAAATGAAATAATAAAAAAATATTTATTAACACCATCTGAAATTTTTGTAAGATTAAATAATTTTAAATTTTGGTTATTAAAAAATGGATATATTGATAATATAAGTCAAAAAATACCAAATGATATTATGATTGAATTATTAAATGGTAATATTTTTAAAAATATAAAAACATATCAAGAAAAAATGGATTTTCTTCATAGTGATTTTTTACAAATATTATTATTTATTAAAAATAATGAAATAGATAAAATTAATAATTATGTTTACAATAATAATTATAAAAAAATGAATATAATATGATAAAAGAATCAACAGAAGATATTATAAATTTTTATAATAAAAAATATTTTATTAATCAAAAAGACAATTATGGTAAACTTGGTTGGAGAACATTAAAAGGACAAATAGATAGATTTGAAATATTATTAGACATAGGTGTATCAAATGGAGATATAGTCCTTGATTATGGTAGTGGTTATGGTGATTTGTTATCATTTTTAATGAAAAAAAAATATATTATAAAATATTTAGGAGTTGATATTAATTCATCATTTATAAAATCTTCTAAAAATAAATATGGATATAAATATTTCAAATTAATAAAATCATATGAAGATATAAATTTGAAATTTGATTGGTTTATATCATCAGGTGCATTTACAGTTCATACATCTAATAATACATTATTAAATACAATAGATTATTATTATAAACGTGTTAATAAAGGATTGTCGTTTAATTTATTAAGTAATGAACCGAATGAACCAACAATGGATAGTAATTCGATTAATATTAGAGGATATAACCCTAAATGGGTTTTTGATATATTAAAAAGTAAATATAATAAAGTAAAAATAGTACCAATTGAATTAAATAATAATTATTTGAATTTTTATGATAAATTAGATGAATTTAATATTTATATTTATAAATAATTAAATATATTTTATTCCAAGATTTTTAGCAATTGTTCTTATTTTTTCAATAGTTTCAGATGATGTGTTTTTTCTATTAGTCATTTTATATGTTGGAAAAAAACTTAATAAATGAACAGGGACATCTTTCATATTATTATCAATCATCCATTGGTACATTTTTTTAATTTCATTTTCATTATCATTTAATCCTTCAATTATAAGGTTAGATATTTCTAAATGGACATTACTATTATGAATAATTCTTATAGTATTTAAAACTGGATTTAATTCTCCTTTTGTTATTTTTTTATGTTTTTCATTATTAAAAAATTTAAGATCAATATTTGCAGCATCTATATATTTCAGTAATTCTTTTAAAGGTTTTTCATTTATATATCCGTTTGATACTAATACAGTTTTAATATTAAAATTTTTAGATAATTTAGCAATATCTAACATATATTCATAATATATTGTTGGTTCAGTATAAGTGAAAGCTATCATATCAAGATCTCTATTAATACAATCTTTAATAATTTCCATTGGAAATAAATTTTTATCTTTTATTGATGGTTTTTTTTGTGATATACCAAAATTTTGACAATTATCACAATGGAAATTACAACCATTAGTACATAATGAATATATTTTTTTACCAGGATTGAAATATTTTAATGGTTTTTTTTCTATTGGATCAATAGCACCAATAATACTTGGATTATTATATACTGTTGAATATAATATACCATTTATATTTTTTCTGGATAAACATTGACCAATTTTACCATTTGGTATAATACAATTAAATGGACATAAATTACATTTTACTTTTTTATTTTTTAATTTTTCATAAAATAAAGCTTCTTTGAACATTTGTTTTTCATCAAATATAATACTTTCATATATAAATATATTTGATTCTTTCCAATCGTCCCAGTCCATACCACCTTTTATTGCACAATTACCTAAAGCTTCTTCTAATCCCCAATTAGATTCTTCAATAACTTGAGGTAAAAATGTAGAACTTTTACCGTTTTTTTCTAAGAAAATACCATGTTTACCAATTTCTATTTCGTTTATATTTTTAATCTTTATAAATGGTGTTAATATAGATATTTCAATGTTTATATCTAATAATTCATCTTTTGTTATATTATCAAATCTATCATCATTATATGATGATATTGTTACATCTTTAATAACATTAAATAATGGATAATTTGGTTCAAATAAACCTATACACCCTCTTGTTATTTCATTATTTTTTAATGTAACAAAACAACCATAATGTTCTTTTAAATTATCATGAATATAGATATCGTTTATTTTTATTGTTTTATTTAAAACATAAGAATTTAATGTTGTTCTTGATATTTTTAATAAATTAATTTTATCTTCATATGTTAGATTGATTATTTTTTCTTTTTTATAAAAAATAATTGATGAATATCCAACAACATCTTTTTTATTACCTGTTATATGACCTGAATTTTTATATTTTAATAATTTAGATGATATATTATTTTGTTTAATTAAAATATTAATTAATATTAATATTGATGACCAACCACACATTTTTGTTACTAATTTATTAATATTTTCTTTTTTATTAATAAAATTGAAAAATTTATCAATATTTAATGATTGTATTGTTTCTATTGATTCAAAATCAATGTTTAATGAATCATTATATGATGGATAATGAGATAAATCTGAACTAATTATAAATAAATTTTTTTTATTAAAATATTTACTTAATATATTACTAATTTCAATTAATTTATCTTTATTGGTTTCTCCAATCATAATAGGAATTATATTTGATTTGGGTAATACTTCTTTTATAAATGGTAAATGGATTTCTAAATTATGATCATCTTTGAATATATTCATATCAATATTAAATATATCATATTTATCTAATTCAAAATTTATATCAGTGTTAATATTAATATCAAAATAATTATCATCATCTAATAATCTTGCACCATAAAATGTAGATTTATGACTGGTTGCGATAATAAAAACATTATCATATAATTTATTTTTTAATTGATTATAACCAATAGCTGATATTTCACCAGAAAAATAGTAACCAGCATGTGGTACTATCATTGAATTAATATTATCAATATTAAAGTGTTGTGAATTATTTAATAATTCTTTAATATTTATATTTCCGATGTAATTATTAGTAATTTTACTTAAATTCATATTTATTATTTATTTTTAATAATTCATTATTAATAATTCAATACCATCATTCTGTTTTTTTCCAATTTTAGCAGCAGCTGCTTTTTTAAAATTTTTAGAAATCCATTTATATTCATTTTTAGGAAACCAATTTTCTAATTGATCAAAATAATAATAACTCATAGCAAATTTACCATTAATAGACTTTAATGTCTTTGATAATCTTTCATGATCTTTTTTTTCAAAATTATGATTAGAATAAAATTTTTCAGTATTATAATATGGAGCATCTATATAATGAAATGTAGTTTTACTGTCATATTTTTTTATACTATCTTCAAAATCTAAATTTTCAATTATATCTATTTTATCAAATAATTTTTGCCATTTTGGATTATTTAATTTATCTCTAAATGAATCAAATTTAGATCTATATTTACCTTTTAAATTAATAAATTTAGAAGTTTCAGGTTTACTACCTGAAAATACTTGCGTTACAACATAAATATATTCTAAACCTAATTGATAATTAGGTTTATTTTGATTAAATTTAAATTCAGTATTAAATGAATGTTGTTGGTATTTATAAAATCTATCTTCTTCTTGTGATGGTATATCTTTAATATAATTAAAAAATTGATCATAATTTTTAATGCAAGCAAATAAATTTGAATTTAATGAATTAAAATCATTATAAATAACTTTATTTAATTTTTTATATTTATCAATATCAAGTTTAAAAAACACCCAAAATGCACCACCAAAACTTTCAATATATGTTTCAATGTCATATGGTATAAAATCTTTTATCCATTTACCTATTCTACTTTTACCTCCTATATATGAAAATGCCATATTAATTTATTTTTTTATTATATTATTAATAATTATTAAAGTTTTATTGTAATTCATTATTTTTTTTTAATATATAATAAAAAATAAATTAATATGAAAATAAAAAAATTTAATACTTTAAATGAAAATGTAAATGATTTAGAATATGATATGGAAATATATCAAGATATATTAAATGGGTTACATAATAGATGGTTTCCGACAGATGGAATAACAGTAAGAAATATTAGTGAAATTGGAGATTATAAAGTAATATTATTTGATATGTTATCTCTTGGTTTTTTAGAATGTACAAAATCTATTGTAGGTGATAAATTATTATTTAGAAAAGTACAAAAATAATGAATATAAATTTTGATAATTGGGATGAATTCAATGATTTTGAAAATGATAATATTCTATTAATATTATATGATAATGGTGTTAATAGAATAAATGTTGAAAGAAGTATATTATTTAATACTGGATATATAAAAAATATTAAAAATGGTATTTATACAATAGAATTGAATCAATTTATTGATGATGGTGAGAAACAAAATGGTGGAAAATATAAATTTAAATATATTGAAAAAGATGAAAACTATATATTATTTTCATTAAATATTAAAAATGTTTATAAATTATTTATAATAGATATAAAAGAAATGAAAAATAAAGAAAAATTTGAATATATAATAAATGAAATTATTGAAAGGAAAATAGGTTTATTTTTTAATTTTAATAAAAAAATGTTAAACAAAAAATATTATTTGATATGAAAACAAAAATTGCATTAATTATTTTAGCTGTTTTATTATATGCATTCGTGGCATTGATGTATTTAAATGTATTAAGAAATAATAATAATACAGGTATTATAATAGAAATTAATTATGTCCCAAAACATATAGTTGAATATAATGTAAATGATACAATTAATTTACAATATAATATTAAAGATCATTATAATATAGTTTTTAAAAATAATGATAATAATATTTTATTTAAAATAATAGATGATGATACATTTCATAAAGGTGATACAATTGTATTGAAAAATAATAAAATATATCATTTAAATTAATTTAATTATGAAGAATTGATTTTCATATTATTATATGAAAGTATGCAAGATCATGATATATATAATATATATAATATTATATTTTAATTGATATTTAGATTCTTAAATTAATATATATAAACTATATGAAGAATTATGATAAATATAAAAAATTGTATGAATTTTATAATAAAAGAAAACCTGTTAATACGAAAGGTGACTTTTTTTCAAAAAGAAATACTCTTAGTAATAAATTTAATTTAAATAAAAGAATTAATAGTAGAAATAATTCAATAAATGAAGCAATTGATTCTGATGAAGTATTAATTGATGGATTACCAGTAAACGTTAGAGTTAAATATAATACAGGATTAATGGTAAAAGCTATTCAATATGGATTAGTTATTTTAATTAATTATTCAGGTGATAAAGATAATTGGAAAGGTGGTAGAGAGAGAGTTATATATCCAATGGTTATTGGTGTAAATAGAAACACTGGAAATACATTAATAAGAGGTTGGCATTTAAATGGATGGTCTGTATCAAAAAGACGTAATGTAAAAAAAGAATGGAGATTATTTAAATCATCTAATATAAAAACAATGATGTTTACTGGTGATTTTTATAGATTAATACCAAAAGGATATAAGATGAACGATAGAGCTATGACAGAAAGATTAATTAAATCTGCTGATTTTAATGAAATAAGAAGAAATCAAGATTCATTAATTAAATCTGGTAAAATAGATTCATCTGATAGTCAAACAATAGATAGTAATAATTCAATAATAGTTAAATTGGATGCTAGAACAACTGATACAAAATTAGATTTTAAGAATTTTTTATCAAATGAATATATAAGTAAATTTAAAAATAATTTAAGTGATATAAAATTGACATTTTTGAAAAATATTAATAAAAATGAAATTGTAGTTATATTAGGTGTATTGGGTACAAAAAATAGAACTGTGAAATTATATGATAATAAACAATTTATAGGAAATTATAAAGTAAAATTATCTGTTAACAATATAACTAAAGTAGGTCCTAATTATATTAGATATAAAGATGGAAATGAAATTACTCTTAGAAATGTAGATGGAAAGACTGAATTTGAATTATATACATTTGATAAAATTGTAAAATAAAATTAAATTTTTTGTTTTTTCATAAATAAATTAAAATAATATATTTGATTTTTGGTTAAATTTTTAACCCATATGTTAAAATAATGGTGATATTTTTTGTGATTGGATTTTATCCATTCTTTTTTTAAATAAAAATATAATTTATCATTCATAATCAAAGATAATTATATTTTTATATATAATAAAAAGAAATTAAATAAAAATGAAATATATTAAATATTATAAAGATTTAGATATATTTGGTGAAGAATGGGATGAAAATGAAATTAAAATAGAAAAATTAGAATTAATAAAGATGTTAATTAATAACTTTGATTCTAAATATAAATTATCAATTAATAATGATAATTTTGTTATACCAAATGATATAAATGATGATATTAATTTTAATGAATATATTGGGTTGCCTTATTTACAAATGTGTTCAAAATATAATTGTATTGATGTGATACCATTTGATGATGGAAATAAATATTTATTATTAACATATTGTAAAAGGAAAATTTTTGTTAAAAATGATATTGATAAAATCATATTATATATTAAAAAAATGTTAAAATTTAGTTTAGGTAAATATTTTTGTTTAGGTGATGGTATGACATATGATCCTGGTCCTAGATAAATTATTTTTTCATTAATAAATCTTCATTATTATAAAAATAATCTGATTTATCTTCCCATACAACAGTATATTTATATTTATTATATTTATGTTCAGTAACAATACCAATCATTTTTTTATTATATTTATAACCTTGATCTTTAAATTGACTTTTATCATTAATTACAACTTCATCACCAATTTCTAAAGTATAATTATATGGTATATTTATCCATATAGTTTCTAATGGTTTGTCCCAATTATTAAAATTTATAATTTTTTTAATATGTTTCATTTATTTATGAAATAGTTTTTTTTATATATAAAAATAAAAAATTAAATGTTATTTGATTTCATTTTCAATAAAAAGAAGGATAATAGGGTAAAGGTTTATTTTTCAAATGATATGTTATCTTTTTTAAATTATTATAAGAATTTACCAAAAACAAATGAATTATTATCTTATGAAGGTAAAAAGAATATATGTTTTGTAGATTTTTCAAATAAAATTGGGTATGTTAATGTATATCAATCATCTAATTATATAAATGAATTGAATAAATATAATTTAGATAGTGAAAAAATTGAATATTATAAAAATAATATTAATGAATTTATAAAAGATTATAATTTTGATATAAAAAGTAAATATCAATTAATGAAAATAGGGAAATTAATTAATAAATTAATTGATATAGATCCTTATTTTGTTGAAAGTTATTCAATAAGATATAAATATTATCAAATAGGAAAAAATAAAAATAATAATGAAAAAATATAATAAATTTTTAAATAAAGATAAATTAAAAAGATATGAAATAATTTTACCACCAAATAATAATGATGATTGTGTAAGGATATTATTAAATGATATTAAGAATAATAAGGATTATATATTAGTAGATAATAATAAAAATATTGTGTATCATTATAATGATATTAAAAATGGAAAAATCGAAAAATT
>Ga0256827_10002241_pt1 | contig 12480 bp, 9 predicted proteins | sample CV84metaG_FD_185977 | JGI IMG/M metagenome (GOLD analysis project Ga0256827, IMG submission 185977) | Hydrothermal vent microbial communities from East Pacific Rise, Pacific Ocean - CV84 | ecosystem: Environmental > Aquatic > Marine > Hydrothermal vents | place: Pacific Ocean: East Pacific Rise... | reverse complement strand
CATAGGATTAGAAGTCAAACGTGAAGTTATGGAAGGTCATCTCTCTTCCTTGTCACAAATTACCCTACCAGGCATTGCAGCAGTTGGAGGTATGGTAGTCCCTGCACTAGTTTTTGTTGCGTTTAATAACGGTGCAGAGTTTGCTATGAATGGCTGGGCTATACCCACTGCCACAGACATTGCCTTTGCATTAGGAATATTATCTTTACTTGGTAACCGTGTACCTGTTTCACTCAAAATCTTCCTCATGGCACTTGCCATCATTGATGACCTAGGTGCTATTATTATTATCGCACTCTTTTATACCTCGGAACTCTCTACTATATCCATCAGCATAGCTGGAGTTTCACTTCTTGTACTGTTCGTTATGAATAAACTCAAAGTAGCAAGACAAGCAGCCTATATCTTAGTGGGAATCATACTATGGGTATCTGTACTTAAGTCAGGTGTACATGCTACACTCGCAGGTGTAGCACTCGCGTTCATGATACCATTACATTCAACAGATGAAAAGGGAAAACATTTTTCAATGGCACACAATATGGAACATGGTTTACACTACTGGGTAGCCTTCTTCATTCTCCCTCTTTTTGCTTTTGTAAATGCAGGTGTAGATTTAAGAGGTATTTCACTAGAAGAGATGGGTGGTTCTGTCCCTTTAGGTATTATGGCAGGTCTTTTTATAGGTAAACAAGTAGGTGTCTTTGGGTTCTCTTGGATAGCCATTAAGCTTGGTATTGCTAAACTTCCTAAAGATGCAAATTGGGTGACACTTTATGGTGTGGCAGTCCTTACAGGTATAGGATTTACCATGAGCTTATTTGTAGATAGCCTAGCCTATAACGATACAAAGATGTTTCATTATGCAGATAAACTAGCTATATTATTAGGCTCTCTAGTCTCTGGAGTGATGGGCTATATCATATTAAAAATGGCAACGAAAAAAACTAAAAATTAGTATTTATCCTCTTTATATTTCTTCACTTGATAGAGTGATATATCTGGTTTTTCTGATAAACATGCCTGCCCCATCCCTGCTTTTTTACAGAGGTGTTCAAAGAAGAGTTCAAAATTAGGTAACTGTTCCCATACTTGTGGTAAAAATGTTGCTTGGTATTTGCCATATTTCAATACCACACCATCTATACCTACGTTTATCTTAGATTTTAAATCTTCTATAGAACTATATTCTACAGGCATGGCAGGCGTCAAAACAGATACTTCTACACTTATAGCATGAAACTCATCTTCATTTAATGCCACAAACCTTGGGTCATGTATAGCAGCATTTTTTGCATTTTCCATCACATCATCATAGAGTTTTCTATGTGCCACTAGGGAGCCTATACAGCCTCTAAGTTGTTCTCCTTTCGTGGTTAAGGTCACAAAAGCGGCTCCCTTCTCTTGAAGCCAAGGATTTTCTTCTAGTATTTTTTTCTCATCATACTTATATGGTGCACCCACTGCCTTAGCAATGCTTGCACGTGCAAGTTCTAAAAGCACTTTTGCTTCTTTCTCTTCTGATTTTTCTTTAGCTATTTTCTTTACAAACGCCACACTCATATACCCTACCACAGAAGATTTATCACCACTTGCCTCTGCACTGGTTCTATAGTCAAGTAATTTAGCATCTAAGCCTATACTTTTAGCAGCAATAATCATCGCTTCCACACCTATCTTACCGCATGCTTCACAGCCTCGATGTAATGTACTAACTTCTAGATTTAATACCGCATCCATACAGATAGCATCAAGCTTGTTTGCCTTGTCTATATCATAGTAATGGCTCAAGTCTGTGCTAATGACCACGGCAGTTTTAGGTTGTTCCAATAGATACTCTATAACTTTTGCAAGATTTTGAGGCTTTTCCTCTCCATAGACTAATTCTATCACGGAGACTTCAGGCTCATAGTTTTTGATGATGGGCATTTGCACTTCTGTACTGTGTTCATGGTGTGCTTCAGGGACAAAAGAGAGTGAAAACTTTTCCTTGAGTCTTTGGGCAAGGTTTTTGTCTATAGTTAAATTTCCCAATGGTGTAGCATAACTATCATACATAGAAATACTTGTACCCTTAAGATACACACGGTGGCTTGGACCAATGACTACAATGTTTTTAATATCACTATGACTTAAGAATCTAAGTGCAACATTGGCAGTAAAACCACTATAGACATACCCGGCATGAGGAACAATAACTGCTCTTGGTTTAAGTTGACTCACTTTAGGGTGGGTTTTAAAATATGTATCAAGTATTTCATTATATTTTTTAAGTGTCAATTGGATTTCACTAGCGTTAGAAGGGTAAAACTTTCCTGACACTGATGTTTCTCTTGTACTCATGACCATACTCCTGCTATAGGTTTACTACAGTAAGGACAAAGTCCATCTTTAAGTCTATTGGTTGTGACGCTATAACCCGTTCTATCTATAAGTATGGTATCACACTCAGGACAATAGGTATTTCCAGCAACAGGTACATTGCCTAGATAGATATGGTTTAAACCTGCCCTCTCACCTATCCTTTGTGCACGTTGTAGGGTATCGAGTCCTGTAGCATCATGGTCTAACATTTTATAGTTTGGGCTAAATGCACTTAAGTGCCAAGGCACTTCAGATCCTAAATCATTGGCTATAAAAGCTGCCATCTCTTCTAGTGATTCATTACTGTCATTGTCACCTTCTATGAGAAGGGTGGTGACTTCCACCCAAATGCCAGCTTTTACCATACGTCGAAGCGTATCCTTTACCTCTTCTAGTCCACCTTTGAGTACTTTTTTATAGTAGCTGTCATCCCAACTTTTAAGGTCAATATTTGCAGCATCCACCCATGTAGCCATGTCTTCTACCATCTCTTTAGACTCAAAACCATTACTAACAAAGATGTTTTTTAATCCTTTTTCTTTAGCAAGTACCCCTATATCTTTGGCATAAGGGTAAAAAATGGTAGGTTCATTATAGGTATACGCTATGGCACTCGCACCCTCTTTGAGTGCCAATTCTACCATCTGTTCTGGACTTACCTTTATCTCTTCATTGACACTGTGTTCTTGAGAAATATCCCAATTTTGACAAAATGGACATTTGAAGTTACACCCCACCGTACCAAAAGAGAGTACTTTACTCCCTGGTAAGAGATGATAGAGGGGTTTTTTCTCTACAGGGTCTACAATTAGTGCTATGGGGTGTCCGTATACTAAAGTTTTGAGTTCACCCTCTACATTTTTATTGACACCACAGATACCCACTTGTCCTTTTTTAAGTTTGCAAGCATGTCTGCAAAGTAAACAAATAATGCGTTCTTTAGCTTCTTCTTTTTTATAGTATTTCATACTTTTATGATAGGTCATTGGGACTCCTTTAAAAGAAATCTTTCTATGTGTATTATTCTATAATATCACAAGAGCTAGCTAAATGTCAAAAAAACCTAATATTCATACTCATATAATGACTGAGCCAGTCACACAAATTTCCATAGTATTAGAGTCATATATTTCAAATACATATACATCGCCCTTTATCTCTAATGTTTTAAATATATAATTATGATTAGGGGTAACCATACTTTTAAATTTTACAGATATGATTTCTTTTACAAATCCTTTTTTTCCTAATGATTGTATGTATCCCTGCAGTAAAAAACAACCAGGAATACATGGGAATTGAGGAAAATGTCCATCTATAAACCAGTATGTACTATTAAATGTTGAAATTTTATTGTTATTATCTATAAAGTTTAAATGTGTATGCTGTAATTTGTTATATGTACTTAAGAATTGATTATTCTCTTTTTGTACTTTTTTTTCATGCTGCAAAAACATTCCATTGATATTTCCAGTAAAAATTATTTTATTTGTTTGTTCTGATTTAATAACAACTTTAACTTTTAAATATAGAAATTTTTCATTATATTTTATAGGAATTGTTTCGGTAATCAAGTTATCATTGTAACTTATTTTAGTATCATGAAATTTTGTATGTTCTATCCCTGTTAACAAGCCTACAGGGCTATATGTATCATCCCATAATTCTTTTTTTATTCCTATATGGTATGCATGTAAAAACATTGTTTGCGCAGCATGCTCAATAAGTAAAGATAAAGGATAATACTGTGATTTAAAGTTGAGTGAATTAAAAAATTTATTTAATTCAGATGTTTTTTTATTTGCAATAAAAAGAGTTGTGTCTTGATGAGAAATCTCATCAACGAATTTAAATGGAGATTGGTGTGGTAATACATCCACAAGGTTATGCATAATCATTTTGTTTCCTTTCATGATTAATTGTTTAGATTTATTTAATGAAATATAGAGAGTACCTTTATAATAATTTCTCCTCCATAAAACAAAAAGCACCATTACGCTATAATCGCGACAATATATAATAACGTAGGATAGTTTGATGAGCGAAACTGTAGAGAAGAAAGCAACATACAACCCAAAAGAAGTAGAAGACAATTACTACGCACTCTGTGAAGCGCGTGGGTATTTTGAGATAGATGGAAACAAGAACATCCAAGAGGACGGTAAAAACTTCTCCATCATGATGCCACCACCCAACGTCACAGGAAGCCTACACATCGGTCATGCCCTTACCTTTACACTGCAAGATATCATCACCCGTTATAAACGTATGGATGGGTTTAAAACACTTTGGCAGCCTGGAACTGACCATGCAGGAATTGCTACGCAAAACATCGTAGAGAAGCAACTCTTAGCTGAAGGTACAACCAAGGAAGAGTTAGGACGTGAAAAGTTTTTAGAGCGTGCATGGCTTCAAAAAGAGACAAGTGGCGGAAACATTGTCCATCAGATGCGTAAACTTGGTGTTACTCCTGCATGGAAACGTGAACGTTTTACGATGGATGAAGGGCTTAAAGAAGCAGTAAAAGAGGCTTTTGTTTCGCTCTTTAACGATGGGCACATTACACAAAACACCTATATGGTAAACTGGTGTACACATGATGGTGCACTCTCAGACATCGAGGTAGAACACGAAGAAGTAAATGGTAAATTTTATACTATGATTTACAAATTTGCTGATGGTTCTGGAGAGCTTGAAGTGGCAACTACTAGACCAGAGACTTACTTTGGAGATACGGCTATCATGGTACATCCTGATGATACACGTTATACCGACATCGTAGGTAAAGAAGTTCTGCTACCACTTACCGATAGAAAGATAAAAATCATTACAGATTCACATGTAGACATGGAAGTGGGTACAGGAGTCGTAAAAGTAACCCCCGCACATGACCAAAATGACTACGCCGTAGGAAAAAGACATGACCTTGAATTCATTAAAGTGTTTGATGAAAAAGGCATTTTAAATGACTACTGTGGAGAGTTCGCAGGGTTAGAGCGTCTTGAAGCACGTCCTGTCATAGTAAAAGCCCTAGAAGCTACTGGGTACATCGTGAAGATAGAAGACCATACGCACCAAGTAGGTCATTGTTACCGATGTAAGAACATCGTAGAACCGTTTATCTCTACGCAATGGTTCTTGAGTTCAGACATGGCACAAGACTCTATACAAAAAGCAAAAGATGAAACTAAAGAGAGAAGCGAAAAAGGTTCAAGCCTTTTTCACCCTCCTCACTGGATAAACTCATACACCGCATGGATGGATGAGCTTAGACCTTGGTGTATCTCTCGTCAGTTATGGTGGGGACATAGAATCCCGGTATTTACCTGTGATGACTGTGGACACATATGGGCAGATAAAGCAGATGAACCCGATGGATGTCCTAAATGTAGCTCTAAAAAGATGACACAAGACCCAGATGTACTAGACACATGGTTCTCTTCTGCCCTATGGGCTATGTCTCCTCTTGGTTGGGGAAACAATGGTAAAATGGCTGATACGTACAACGATACAGATATGGCAGACTTCTACCCTAACTCACTACTCATTACTGGGTTTGATATTATGTTCTTCTGGGTCGCACGTATGATGATGATGGGAGAGCACTTCCAAGGCAAACTTCCATTTGAAGATATCTATATGCACGCACTTGTGCGTGATGAGCATGGTGCAAAAATGTCTAAGTCTAAAGGAAATGTTATAGATCCACTAGATATGGTGGAAGAACACTCTGCAGATATCATCAGATTTACGCTTGCTTACCTCGCAGTACAAGGACGTGACATTAAGCTAGGGGCAAAGAACTTAGAGCAGTTTAGAAACTTTACCAACAAGCTTTATAATGCAACGAATTACCTTCAGCTCAATCATGCAACGTTTAAAGACCTAGCAGATATCGAAGTAATCACACCTCTTGGACGTTATATGCAAAGTCGTTTAGCAGTGGCAGTTGAAAAAGTTAGAGATAGTCTAGATACCTACAACTTCTCTGACGCAGCAAAGGCACTCTATAACTTCGTATGGAATGAGTTTTGTGACTGGGGTATTGAGTACTCTAAAGCAGACCGTGAAAGCATTATAGAGCTAGGTGCTATCTTTAAAGAGACACTTAGAATGGTTTCGCCATTTATGCCATTTATCTCTGACCACCTTTACCATAAACTCTCAGGGACTACACTTGAAGAGGGAGAGTCATTGATGATAATGAACTTCCCTAAAGAGATAAAGAGAGATGAAGAAGCAGAAAAGATGTTCGCTATCATCGAAGAGTCTATCACTGCCCTTCGCCGTGCAAAAGTGATCATAGATATGGGTAACTCTAAGATAGACAAAGCATACATTAAGTTAGACTCTCAGATAGACACTGAAATGGCTAAGCCATTTATTGAAAAACTAGGGAAAGTACTAAGTATTGAATTTGTAGATGCCAAAGTAGCAGACTCTATCACCGATGTATCTGATAACCTTGAAGTATACTTACCCACAGGTGAGATAGATATGACACCTATCATTACAAAGCTTACACGCCAAAAAGAGAAGCTTGAAAAAGAGATAGCTAAACTTAACGGTATGTTGAACAATGAACGTTTTGTAGCAAATGCTCCTGAAGCAGTCATCGCTGAGAATAAACAAGCACTTGAAGATGCAAACAACAAGATGGCTAAAGTTTCTGCAGAATTAGCAGGCTTTAACGCGTAGGGTCGATACAATCGACCAAGACTAAACAAAAGAATAATTATAAGGTCGATTTCATCGACCCTACGGAGATAAAATGATACAAGAAGCATATAAAGCACTATTAGCAAAAGAGTACGACAAAGCCTTAGAACTCTACAGAGCCTTAGAAGCTAAAAAAGAACCAACTTCATACTACTACCTAGGTTTCCTCTATTTTAGAGGACATGGCGTAGCTCAGGACACTAAAAAAGCCTTTGACTACTACTTAGAAGCTGCAACACGGGAAGTTCCTTTGGCACAGTTTGAAGTAGCACTTATGCTTGAAAATGCTGAAGGCTGCGAGAAGAATGAATCTGAGGCAGCATTCTGGTACGAAGAGTCAGCCAAACGCGGAAACATTGATGCTTTTAATAATTTAGGAGCCATGTTCAAAGAAGGTCGTGGTGTAGAACAGGACTATAAAAAAGCCTTTGTACTCTTCTCTAAAGCAGCCAACGAGAACAATGCAAAAGCACAGTTTAATCTAGGGGCATTGTATGACATGGGTCTAGGATGTGAAGAAGATAAAGAAAAAGCCATTGAATGGTGTAGAAAAGCAGCTTATCAAGGACATGAAATGGCTAAGGGGATTATTAAACGTATGCAAAATGATGGTCAGATTGTATTTTAAACAACTAGGCTAAAAACTTTTTAGTAAATTCATCGGCTTTTATAGGTTTACTATAGAAGTACCCTTGATAACTCAACTCTTCATCAAGTTCAAGAAGTGCTTTTTTCTGCTGTTCATTTTCTATTCCTTCTATAACAATGTTATAATCAAATTGTCGACCAATATCTAAAATTGTATTGATTAAAACCAGTTCTTTTGGGCTTTGTCCTATATCTTTCACAAAAGTTCTGTCAATTTTGAGTGTATGAAAAGAGAGCTTTTTTAAGTAGGAAAGCGATGAATACCCTATTCCAAAATCATCAATCGCACATTTTACACCATGGCTTTTTAAGTCATTAATTACACCTTGTGCATTTGTGAAATTATCTATAAGAGAACGTTCTGTAATTTCTAACATAATTTCATTTGTTTTAATACCATATAATTTTAACTTTTGAAAAAATTCTGTTGCAAAATGATTTTCTATCAATTGTTGAGGGTTGATATTGATAGAAATATATTCTAGTTTCCATTGTCCATCTTTTTTCCATTGAGCTATCTGCTGACAGAGACTATCAACAAGCCACCATGTTATTTTTGAGAGTAATCCTGCCTTTATAGCCAAAGGAATAAACTCTTCAGGAGAAAGCATACCTCTTGTTGGGTGAACCCAACGGATGAGAAGTTCTGCAGAAAGTAAAGTTTCATTTTTCATTTTTACAATAGGTTGAAAAAAGAGCTCAAGTTGATTATTTTCTGCAGCATACGCGAGATTATGTTGCAACATAAACAAATCTTTTTGCTTTTCATCTAGTGATGGATCATAATATGAGATATGATTATTTGAACTTTTGGCTTGATACATTGTTAGATCTGCATAACGTAAAATTTCTTCTGTGTTTGTATATTTAGGTTCAACAAGTACAATCCCTATACTGGCTTGAATATGTAAATGCATCTCTTTTATAATAAAAGGTTCTAAAAAGACATTTTGTATTTTTTCTGAACATCTTTGTGCCTCTAAGTTAGCGTCTCCTCTATCTGATGAAGTGTGTGGCACTATGATAATAAACTCATCACCACCTAAACGACTTACCATACAACCTTTGTCTAGTACATTTATTAGACGCCTAGAAACAGCCAATAAAACTTCATCTCCTACAGCATGACCCAGTGAATCATTTATGGCTTTAAATTGATTTAAATCTAAATAAAAAAGTATAGAATAATATTTTTGATGGTGGACATTGTGTACAAGACTTTCTATATAGTTTGTAAATCCTCTACGATTTAGTAGCCCCGTAAGAACATCATGTTCAACCAAGTACTCAAGTTTTTGTAATGCAGTATGTTCTTTGGTTTTGTCTTCTATAATACCTATGCCACCGAAGGTACTATTTGTTTTGTCACTAAAAGGAAATGCTTTTGCTTCTATCCAAAAATGATCTCCTTGTAGAGAAATATAAGGTCCTTCATATGAGGTAGAACCTTGAATAAGTGAATTTTGGAATATATTCAAAGGACGTGAATCTGGTAAATCATTTAAATTCATACCAATGATACTTTTCAATTCATGATTAAATAAGTTACCTAGTTCCGTATTGCAATCAATTACTTCTAAATCTTTTGTATACGTGAAAATACCCAGAGGTGCATTTTTAAAGAGACTATGCAGCAATGTATGTCGTGACTCTAAACTATCTATTTGTTTCTTCTGTGTATGGATTTTATAGATTATTGTCATTTGAGCTATTAAATATATGAATAATGCCATAGAAAGAATAGTATGTAGTGGCAAATCTGGAAGAAATAGAAGTGTAATGATAAGAGGTATTAAAAGTATTCCCATATAGACTATACTTAGTCGTACATCTTGAGATAAAGCAAAGGCAGAGCCAGAAGATAAACCCAATAATACACTCACAATAAAGAGTTGATAATAAGGCTCCAAAGTATGAAGAAAGAAAAAACCAAGAGAAGAATAAATCGTCGCAGTAAAAATGGCAGAGACAATAAATATTTTATACCAGTGTCCCATTGTATATTGATTTGGATTTTTATTGAAACGATAAGTCGTATAAATTCTATACATTAGGAAAATAAAAAGTATCATAAACCATATAAAAATTTGAAAATGTATAATTGGATAAAGAGCAATAGTGACCAATATTCCCAATGATATATTTACTAAAAAACTTCTTGTTGAAAGTACATACAAGCCTTGAACGACAGAATCATCGATATATTGGAATGCTTTAATTTTTGATAATAACTTAGTAAACTTCATATTCATAGTATACATAAAAGTTTATGAAGTAAAGCATGTATACATCATATTAGTTAGAGTTCATCACCCGTTTTAATAATATCCAATCCAAAACGCTCTCTAAGCTTCTGTAACTCAATACTAAGTTTATTTTGTTCTATATCGTCATCTAAATCCATAAGTGAGAGGGTCTTTTTATGCTGATTGGTAAAATTAGAAACATTAAGTGACAATTTAATAGCTCCCTTGTTTAAAGCAATCACCTTATACATAGTAGAGAGTAGCGACTTAAAGAGTGTTTCTGAAAAAACTCTGTCTACAGTCATACTCTGTTTAGCACTTACCCCATACTCATAATTTATTTTCAAATAATATGTAGTAGGGTTTACCCCTAGTTTCATAACCATATAGACAATATGACGCGCCATTATCATAACACGACGACGTATCTCTTCTTTATCATGTATCGTATCAAAGGTACGGCTTATGCCTATGGACTTTCTATCTGTTTTTGCATTGATGCCTTCATTATCTGTGCCTGTTACTCTTCCATAGAGTTGAATACCAGGTTTTTTCCAAGAGTAAAAAAGGTCTTTATTACGTTTAATGTCTCCTAGTGTTTTGATGTAATGCCCTGCCAACCTTGCTTGAAAGCCTTTTCCTATACCAGGAAAAGCTTTGATGGGTAGGTCTTCTATGTAAGCATCTATGTCTTTGACTTCATAGACCCCGTACGGTTTTGCGGACTCGGTTGCCAGTTTGGCTATCCACTTGGCTTTGGAGATGCCTATTGAGACAGGGATATCAAAATGTTTTAGTATTTTTTCTTGTAACTCTTTGGCAAAATCATATACATCTTCATCGTCTACCCATCCACTTACATCACAAAAAAACTCATCGATGCTAAACTGTTCTACTTTTGGTATGTGTGCATGCATGAAGTCATGCATTTTATGAGATATCGTATGGTAAAGTGGATAATTTGAAGGAACAACGACCATCTCAGGGCAAAGTTGTAAGGCTTGAGCAAGAGGCATAGCCGTTTTAACACCTTTTGCACGTGCCTCATAAGAGCCACTAGTCACGATGCCCCGTATCTTTTTACGTCCATCTATGTCATCTACAAAGTAGTTTTCAAAGGTCTTTTTTTTCTCAGAGTAAAACACAGGGGTGACAAAAGCACCTGAGTTTTCATTCATAAGTTTAATGTTCGTACGTTTTTTGTTAAATATCTCCAAATTGGAACGCGAACCTACACACATAGCTATGCCTTTGAGCTTTTCATCAACACTACGCTCAGCTGAGGCAAAAAAAGAGTCTATATCTATATGGAGAAACATGAGTGAAGTATAGTGTAAAATGGTAAAGGTTTATAAAAATATTGTATATTGACATATTTTTGAAATTTTAGGATTAACTATTGTGTTAGATGGAGGAGAAGAAGGGATTCGAACCCTCGGTGAGCTTATAAAGCCCACTCGCCCTTAGCAGGGGCGCGGATTAAACCAGCTCTCCCACTTCTCCGTAGTGTTTTGTGGGTGAGATTATAATAAATTTGTCTTAAACTCAAGCTTAAAAAATGACTCTTTTGTGTATGATTATAAAAAATAATTAAAAGGCGTATTGATGTTTCAAAAACTAGCACCATTACTCATACTTGCACTTTTTGTTGGAGGTGCCTATTTTATGATGACACACATGGATAAAGCTGTGCATCATACAAAAGTAAAAAGAGTGATACCTACAAAGTAGCCATTAGCTCAAGCATTTGAGCTACTTTAGCTTCTGGGTTTTTCTCTTTGTAGATAGGACGCCCTACTACTGGGTAGTCTACGCCCTCTGCATTGGCTAACTCTAAAGTAGCCACACGCTGTTGATCTCCCGCATCTTCACCAAAAGGGCGTATGCCTGGGCAGAGTGTTAAAAAGTCATTTGACGTTGCATTTTTAATGGCACGGCTCTCAAAAGTCGAACATACTACACCATCTAAACCATTTTCATAAGACATTTTTGCAAACTGTTCTGCTTTCTCATCTATGCTTTTTTCGTAGACTGCTTGGAAATTGGCTTCATCAAACGATGTCAGTGCAGTAACTGCAAGTACCAAGGGACGATTATCATAGGTACTTAGTCTATCCATCACGGTTTTCATAGCCACAGAGCCAGCACTTGCATGGATGTTAAACATATCTACACCAAGCTTCGCTATCTCTTCTGCTGCGTCTGCCATAGTGTTAGGAATGTCGTAGAGTTTGAGGTCTAGAAATATTTTGAAGTCAGGGTTTATGGCTTTAAGTGCTTCTATAAATGCTTTACCATCACGAATGTAAGTACGAAATCCTACTTTCATCCATACATTGTAACTTTTAAGTGACTCGGCAAGTGCCAAATTTTCTTCTGCAGATGGTAAATCGAGTGCAACACATAACTCCATAGTTCATACCCTTATATTTTAGTGGTATAATTATACTTTAAATTAACTACAGAAGGACTAAACACACATGTTTGGAAAAGACTCAAAAAG
>Ga0256827_10002240_pt1 | contig 12482 bp, 11 predicted proteins | sample CV84metaG_FD_185977 | JGI IMG/M metagenome (GOLD analysis project Ga0256827, IMG submission 185977) | Hydrothermal vent microbial communities from East Pacific Rise, Pacific Ocean - CV84 | ecosystem: Environmental > Aquatic > Marine > Hydrothermal vents | place: Pacific Ocean: East Pacific Rise... | reverse complement strand
TGAAGTGAATGTTACCTAAATGTTCTTCTTCTATTTTTTCTATATTTATACCAATTAGCTTATCTACTTTTGATTTAATAGCATCTTTGTCTATATTATACCAATCTATATTTCTAAAATAGTCTTTGTAAAATAACCACCCTAAATTTGGATTACTCATTTTCTTTACCTTTATCAAGTTTGAAAGTTCGTATGCTTAGTTTTATGGCTATGGCTATATCCATAATTTTAGGCTTTAATAACTCTTTATTATTATCTAGTACATAACGAAGTAGAGATATATCATCTTTCTTATCTGTTAGAATTTGAAATATAATATATGTTAAGTACTCTTTGTTCTCTTTAGCTGATGAGTTTGTACTCTCAAATAGTGCTAGAGTTGGTAAAAGCCCACTTTGGAGTACACTAGCACCAAATGATGAGATGTAACCATTGTATGCTGAGGGTATTACTCCACTAGGAAAAGTCTCGTTTAAAACTTCCATAGCTCTTGGTATATGCTTTTCTATATTTTTTTTACTCATTTTGAAACCTTTGTTACTCTACAAAATCCATACCCTATAGATTTATTTGCCCCTATCTGGACTATCTCCCCCTCACTATCAAATCTATTTTCAAAACCTTTTATCTTCTGATCATAATCTTTTGGGTCTATATTGTTAGGCTTACCGATAAAAAAGAAAAACTTTGTCTTTTTGGGTACTACCTCTTCATACCAAAGGTTTCCATCACTCCTATCCTCATTTGTTGGTATTTTATTTCTAGCTAAAACTGGCAAGTCTAACTTTTTAAAAGTCTTGTCACTAAATAGTGCTATATCTTCCCCTAGAAGCTCTTTTAGTTTAGATGTATCAAAGTTATTATATGTAGCTTTATCATCTTCTAGTACGGTATCTTTTAGATTTTCAAAAATCAATGGAGTAGAGTCTGTTGGTTTCAATTTTGCAAACTCTGTAAGCTCTTTTATTATTTCATCATCAAACTCTATGGAAAAACTATCTATACTCTCTAAAAAATTCACTATTACAGCAGGGCTTGTAGCACTAAAGTAAGCCTTTTTATTGCTTCTTACAGGACGGCTTAGTAGTTGAGCTTCAAAAAAGTTATATGCACCTGCTTGTGTATCATTTGAGTTATTCTCTTGTCCAAATATATATTTTTCACAAATTGTAGCTTTGTCGCTATCTTCTCTAAGCTCTCTAAATGCTTCTCTAAAAGCTCCTTTAAGGCTACTACTATGTATGTTTGGTAAGTTTGTTATGCTGTCTCTTTGGACTTGATTGTCTATGATGTCAAAGTTTATATCTCCTGCTCCTACATGTAGGTTTGTTAGTGTCTCTATGGTGTAAAGTTCTGTTTTCATTAGTTTGCTCCTTTTGTGTAGCTGTAGTGGTTTAAGCCTATCTTTTGTAGGTTTTGATTGTTTAGGTTTTCTAATAACTCATCTGATGGCTCTATAAATACAGAACCTTTTTCATACAAAAAACGAGTTTGTTCAGATTTTTGAAATGTTCGTTTATTTTCGTTAAATTTATTTTGCAAATAGTTAAAACTTATCTCACTTGTAATTGCAAATGTACAGTTGTCTTTTAGTGCTAGAGTAATGTAGGCATCACTCAAAAGTGTAAGGTAGTTGTTTTTATCTTCATACTCTAAGCTATTATTTTCACTATGAGACACTTCCATCTTAAATGTAGACCCTTCTCCTCCTAAAGTAACAAAAGCATCTTTAAGTTCAAAGTCTGACTCTAGGTAAAAGGCAAATTTAAAGTTATGTTTTAAAGTATACGAAGTCTTTTTAAAGAGAGAATTTTCACTATCAAACTTAGAGTTTCCTACCTCTTCTACCGATCTAAAAATATCTTCTGTTTTAAAAGTTTTAGAGTTGTCTGTTGATATGAAGTTATCATAAATATCTTTTTTTGGATTATAGTTTTTTAGTAAAGGTTGTTTATTGTTATCTACAATAAATTCATAATTATCAATAGCTACCTTTTTAATAATTTTTTTACCATCTTTTTCTAAAAATAGAGACGATATTTTTTCTAATGTTCCAAAATCTTGCTTGGTATCAAACTCAAATTTACTATTTCCTACTAAATTTTTTGCCTTATCTTTTAAATGTTTATCTATCCACTCACCTTTTATTTTGGTAGTTAAAAATCCTTTTTGAATGAGCATCTCTTTTCGTATCATTCCTAAAATGGCTGTTGGTTGGGGGAAGTGTCTACTTTTAACAAGGTATGTGCCTCCCTCTTTATCTCCAAGTTTTCCAAATGTAACATCTCCACCAAAAAAGAATGGCTTTAGTGGGGTTAATGTAATTAAATAGTTCATTGTAATACCTCTTTATAGTTATTTTCTAAATATTTTTTTGATTTTTGCAATAGATTTAATAATTTTGGACTATAGTCTAAGATCTCATCAAAAAACTCTATTAGATTATCTTCTATATATTCATGGGCTATGCTATTTCTTATATCTTTTATAGTTCTTAGTTCATCTATATCTTCTAGTAAACCTCTTTTATGTGCATTATTTACTATGTCTATAAGAGTACCTTGATTTTCAAACTCATACATATCTATGGTTCTATAAACTTTTCTTACTAAAAAATCTATGCTTCTAGCAAATCTTGAAGTTAATACTTCAAATTTCTCAAATTCATCTTCTGAGTAACTCTCTTTGATGCCTATTTGATGGCAGTTATTATATATCTTTTCCAATAGGCTCATCTGCTTAGTTAAAAGACGGTATTGCTCTTTTAGTACTTCTTTCATAGTGCTACCTTATCTTTAGAGATATATTTAACAAATGGTTTTTTAAAACTTCCATCATCTAAAATAATATCAAGTTTTTGTTCTCCAAAAAGTTTATAGAACTCTATTTTCAATCTTCTAATATGTTGCTTGGTAATATATTTTGATACTACTAGTAAATCTATATCGCCACCTCTTTTACTATCATCAACTCTACTACCAAAAAGATAAATTTTTGCTTCATTTGAAAGATTGTTTATAAATTTTTTAAAAAAATCTATCTCATTTATGCTCAATCTCATTCTTTATCTCCTTTTACAAATTTGATAAATCTAAGAGTAGAGTAGACTAAATCCAAATCTTCTGAAGTATATATAAAATCTACAAGTGTTGTAAAGAATGGTTTATAGTCATTATGTCCATACTCATTAAAATAGTTATCAAAAAAGTTTTCTAGCTTCTTCTTATTAGACTTTATATTTTCTAAAACTTTTTTATAGCTATCTATTTTATGATGAATGGAGTGTAGAAAGTTTTTATCTTGTGCTTCATTAGTAATGCTAGATACAAACTCCAAAAACTTTGTATAGACTTCATCATTACCTTTATGAACAACTGCCTCAAAAGATTGTCCACTATGTTTAGTTACTTTGAATGCTATGTTGTTTCGTTTATCATTTTTAGCTTTACTAAAAAGTAACTCTCTACTATTTTCAAGAGCTTCATATAGAGGAAATTTAACATAATTTACACTAATTCCAAAACTAAGTGTAGCTTCTCCTTTAAATTTTTCTTTAAAGTCTACTCCTATCTCTTCACATAGTTGAAATATAGTTTTATTTGTTTTTTTACTTACAACAGGAGCAAAAAATAGTAGGTCATCACCACCAGCAAATATGGTTTGTCCTCCAAAATCTTTAATTTTTTGATGTGAGAAATTACAATATTCAAAAAGTAATTTTGATACATTTTCTATGTTTTCTTTTTTAGATATAGCTTTTCCCATGTTGTCGCCATCTGCATGAACTACACAGAAGTAATTGTTGTAACATAATTTTTTGAGGTCATCAACAATATTTTTACCCTCTGTAAGAAAATTGTCACTGTCTCCCTTTTTTCGTCTTAGAGCATTTGCAAAGCTATTGTCTTGTGTTGTCTGATAAAATAGCTCTAAAGTATCGAGATATGGAGTAATTTCCAATATAGGGTTAGCATTATCATTTAACTCATACTCATCATAATTTATTTGAAGATAGTTCTCTATAGCTTCTATTTCTATATTTAGTTCATTTGCAATATTTTTTAAAACATCAGCTATAATACTTTTTAGTTTATAGATGTCATTCTCTTTTGATTGAAATATAAACCTATCGTGAAATAAGCCTATATCATTATCTTTAAAAATATTACTATTTTTAATATATGGAGTGATAAACTCTCTATCTTTAAACGCTTTTATAATCTCCCTCATAATATAAGAAAAAACATAACTACTTGCAAAAAGTTCTTTTGGTTTTTTTGCATTTTGTAATGTCTTATATATTGGTCCTATTGTTAGTGCTATGTATTTCATTATTTTGCCCTTATTAAATTTAGAATACTTTTTAGACTCTTAAACTCTTTAGTATTATGAAAATCATTATTTATATGATTATCTAAATCTATACTAAAAGCAAAATCAAAAAACTCATCAAAATCAAACTCTTTTGGAGTAGAAAGATTTAAACTAGTATTACCATTACCTGCTTTTATATTAAATTTTTGATTTAAAATTTGTTTATAACTCTCATTTACCCAAAAGTAGACTTTGTCATCAACTATTTTAAAAGTGATTGGAGATTTAAATCTTTCTATATTTTCATGAGTTTTTTCTATTGTTTTTCCATAGCTTTTCCACTCTTGAGAGCTAGATAATCCAAATAAATCTCTTAAAAGATATTTATTTTTTGATGAGTAAATTAATATATTACTATTATATTCTTCTATTTGAGATTGTAGTTTATAATCAAAATACTCTTCTTTAATAGACTTTTTATCCCACTGCCAACCTTTAGATTTAGCATAAGCAAAAATAGCAGGTTTTGTATAGAATGGACTGCTAGTTCTTTTTGTTAAATTTATACCTTGTCTTAAAAACTGATACAAAAGCCCTATATCTGTTTCCCAATGTTTTGAAGAGAAACTATAAACCTTGTATGGTATTAGACTTTTATTAAACTTTTTATTGGCTATATAAAAACTACCAAATCCTTTAGATTGTCTTGTACCAAAGTTTGTATTTGCTAAGAAAGCTTCAAAATACTCTTTTAGAACTTCTATTATTTGTGGTTTAAAACTAAAAAACTCTATTTTAAAAGATTTTGTATATTCTTTAAATCTTTTTTTCAACTTTTGCCACTCTTGTTCCGATATATCTTTAGGTTTCATGTTTCCAAAAAATAGAGGATTTTTATCATCTATCTCTTTTCTTTGTGAAATATTTGGTTCAATCGTAACCTTATAATCCAAAGACTTATGCCCATTTGCATTTTCAATATAAGGTATATTTTCTACATTATCTAGTAAAAACTTATTTAGTAAAAATTTATCTAACTTAGGTTTTAGCTCTGTGGCTCTTAGTGTAGCTCCAGATTGCTCACTTTGAAAGTGAATAATTGGAGTATGCTGTTTTAGTGTGAACTCTACTTTAAATTTACTCATTTTTTTCCTTTGTAAAAAAATCTTTTATGCTAATATTATTAATCTTTGTAAGATAATATGTTAATCCTACAATACTTCCAAAAGCTAATACAAAACCACTTATATTATCAATAAAATGATCAGGAAAAATATTCATTCCAAATACACCTGCTATAAATGTACCAGGTAAAAAGATAATCCCTAGCTTAGTTAGCTTATTCATCTGTTCTTTCTCTTCTCTCTCTTGTATTAAATAGGCATAACCATTTAGTGATTGTATCTCATTTGAAAGGTCTGTTATGTCACTATCTATTCTCATTATCTCTCTTGCTTTATCATATAGCTCTATGCCTTGCTCTTGTGGGGTTATCTCTTTAAAATATAGTTTATTTTTAAATCTTAAGTAGTGTTTATATAGATTTGAAATATTATCTGTTAATCTTTTATCTTCGGGTTCTATGTCTGATATAGCTGTAACTTCATCTGAAAAACGCAAAATAGATGCTCTTTGGGCTAGAAGCAAAATAATCATCTGAAAGTACATGGTTTTAGTATGACTTACAATAAACTCTGCATGATTTTCTTTGAGTGTTGAAAAAGATAATGTAGAGAGCATAAAAGAGTAACGAGTTAAACCATAAAGAGTATTATAGTCCTGCCATCTAGAGTATGTAGATTTAACTATAAGGTTATTTTGCATTTCTTCATTTTGTATCATTTTATTATTATCTACAAAAACAAACTTATACCAATTATCATCTTTTTTATAATCTTTTATGTTATTAGCAAAATTATCATCTCCATACCAACATAAAACAAACATTCTATCATCTAATAGAGGTTGAATTAATAGTTTATCTTTTTGTGTCATATCTGAAGTAAAGCTATCACCTAGAGTTTTTAAAATAAAATTAGCTAATTTTATATTTTTATACTCTTCTTTAAAATCATCTTTAATACCATTTAACTCTATATAATCTGCTAAAAAAGCTTCTTTAGTACTATCTACACTAAAATTATCTCCTAAAAATTGTGGATATACTCTTCTTCCAAATTCATTGATTTTTAGTATGTCCTTTAACTCTTTATAGTCATAATTTTCTATCTCAAAAGATAGTATGCCTACACCTGTATCAAATAGCCTTAGTGTAATACCTGTTAATTTAAGATTATATGTATTCTCTTTTGTTTTTAAAGTATATTTATTAGATATGTTTTGCTTTTCAAAGTAGTATGATGTAGCATTTTTTTCAAACTCTTGAGTATTAAAAAGAGAGTCTTTAACAAAGTCATAAAAATATACTAACTCATTGTAATCAAGATTGTTTTTTACCTCAAACTTTTGATACTCCCAGTCATCTTTTTTTAGAGACTTTTTTACCTCTTCTTCTATGTTTACTCTACTTTCAAAACGGTTATCTCTGTAGAATCTATGTCTATCTTTAAAATTATCTTGAACTATTTTATCAAACCTAAATGGAAACATAAAATTATGGTAGCTATAGATCTCTTGTAACATTTTCAATCCTTTAGCTACATTTTATCACTTTCAAAGTAAAATTAAATTAAAAGAGTTTAAATATGATACTTATAACTATTGTTAGTAGAGATATATACGAATTAATACCCATTATTTTTGAATTTAAAAATAGTACAACAAAACATGTAGTTATTTATGATGATAAAGATAAACCTTATGCTAGTAGATTGAAAAATAGCATAGGCTCTTTTTGTAATGATATAGAACTCATAGAACTAGATGAAGATTCAAAGTCAGATATGTTATCTATTCAAAATCGGATTATAACTACTTTTGAAGATGAACAAATATATCTTAATGCTACTAATGCTGATATGTCACTGATGGTAGTTCTCTCAGGAGTAGTACTCCATACAGGAGGTAAAATAATAGCTTATGATAAGTTTGAAAATAGCTATAATCTCATAGATAGTCAAGGTTTTAGTAACCATAATATAGAAAATAACATGCAATTAGAAAATTTTATGGACTCATTAGGATATAAACTTACAAAAGAGGCAGAGAGAGAAGATATATTATCTCATAAGGATTTTTTAATTACTCTGTTTGAAGATTTTGGTATATTTTTTAAAATTAGAAGATATTTACTTCAAGATAGACTCTCTACTATAGCCGCTAGTTACTCCAAGCAGATAAAAGCTCTAAAAGAGTTAAAAGTTATAGATGCTAATTTTAAAGGGTTAAAGCATATTAGTTACTTTGGTACACTGTTTGAAGAGTTTATCTATATTCAACTTTTACCTTATGATTTTGATGACATCAAGATAGGAGCTGTTTTACTTTTTGATTCACAAAAAGATGAACCAAATGATATAGAGATATTTAATGAATTTGATATTTTAGCTATAAAAGATAATCATATCTATACAATAGAATGTAAACTAGGAGACAATATATCACCACAAGAGATTATTTATAAGAGTGATTCTCTTTTGGGGTACTTTGGAGATGATAGTAAAAATATTATCATTAATATCTATCCAGATAATAGCCATAAACTTCATAAACCCAATATATTATTTGGTAAAAATGCAAAACTTAGAGCCATAACAAATAGTATAGAAATATATAATGCTCATAATTTTAGTAGTAAAAAATTTCATAAAAAATTAAATCAGTTTTTTCATATAGAGAAACGAATTTTTCTACTTGGTGGGTATGATTTAGAGATGAAAAGCATTAAAAAATTACTAGATAGATATTCTCAAAAATATATAGATCATAATCTTTCTTGGGGTGCGAAGCTTAGTAGCTATAGACATGATATAACTAATAATAACTATATATACATAGCTATAGAGCTTATAGAGGATATTAAATCTCCTAAAAACTATATATCTATAGATCATCATAATGACATGCAACATAAAAAGAGTTCACTAGAGCAAGTAGCCAATATGTTAGGTGTAAAATTAACAAGAAAAGAGAAGCTTATAGCTCTTAATGATAGTGGTTATATACCTGCAATGAGAGAGTATGGAGCGACTTCTGATGAGATAGATGAAATACGGAAAAAAGACAGAAAAGCTCAAGGGGTTAGTAAAGAAGATGAAAAATTAGCTATAGACTCCATAGCAAATAGAAAAAAAGAGAATGGTATTTTAATTATTGAAGCTCTTACTCCAAAATTTTCAGCTATTGTAGATAGACTTTATGGTGAAGATATTTTAATATATAATGATAATAAGCTAAACTATTATGGAAAAAATGTAGAAAAAGTAGTCAATAAATTTAAAGATCTAGTAGATCAAAAAAAGGCTTACTATGGTGGTGGATTTGGTTTTTTTGGTCTTAGTGAGGGTAGTTTTACTAAGGAAGAGATAATACATTTTAAAAATAAAATATTGAAAATTCAAAAAAAATAGCTATTTCAAGCTACACATAAACCAACTACTTGGGAATAATGGTTACTAAAGTATTATCAACTATAACACATCTATAGCTAGGGAAAGTTGGTAATACAAAGTTTGAACTATGATACTCAATATTTGCTATATCTTTCTCTATCAATTTTATGGCATTTAAAACCTGCTTTTTGGTATAATTTGTAAAATTAAATACCCTTTGTAAAAACCTTTCACCTGCATGGTACGAAACTTTTGCTACTTTCATTTTTGTCCTTTAAAATATTTAAATACTCTTTTATTTGAGTACTTTTAAGCCATCTCAGGCAACTTACCTACACCCACAATAGAGGAGGCAACACAACAGTGGTTAACTCTTGTAATTTCAACATTATTTATCCTTTTAAATATATGGTAAATAGCTATTTCAAGCTACGCATAAAGGCTATTAACCTTACTTTTTATCTGACAATAACTCTTTTCCTGCTACAGTAGCTGCAACAACAGTCACAATCTGTATACATAATGGAATTGGTATCATTTTAATCCTTTAAATTAATAATAAATAAGAACTCTTTTATTTGAGTATCTTTAAGCCATCTCAGGCACTATCACTATCTTCTATGTTACTACTTTTCACCAAGAATGATACATACTAATTCGCATAACATCTAATAAATCCTTTAAAATAAATTTGACATAAGCATAAAACTTTTTGTCTTATATGTCACATCTTTGAAAATTCTTTTATTTGAACCTTCTAAACCATCTCAGGCGATCTTTTTTTTCTTATATATCACACCTTTAGAAATTTATTTGCTACAATATGTAAATGAGTTAAAGGATTATTTATGGATTTACGAAAAGAGCAGTTAAAATTACAAAGAGCAACTATTGAAGAGTTTGAAATAAAGATTAAAAAGCAAATAGAAAAAAAGCTTAAGTATGGTAAACAAAATCTTGATGATACTTTTGAGAGAAGATATTTAAAAAAATTTGCAGATAGTATAACTCAACTTAGACATGAAAAACTTCCCAAAGTAATAGAGAAGATTTTTTTAGATAGTAGATATAGGGATGAGATAACAGCTCTATATAATGAAAAGAAGTTAAAAAATTCTAACCTAAAAATAAAAGCTAAAGATATAGCTTTTATTTTGCAAGAGTCTATAAATAGTAAAAGAGAGTCTAAAGATGTAGTTGTTAAAAGAGTTTTAAAGATACTTAAAGAGAGAAATATAGATTTAGATAAGAGCATAGAGGAGTTGGAGCTAAAACAGAAAGAGCATAGTTTTGCTCTTGGTACTATAATGTTAGGTAGTGGGGAGATAGCTTGGCTTGTTTTAAAGTCTATTGGTAAACTTTTGGAGAAAGACTTTTCAAACGAGGAAGATAATTCAACAACGCAACAGTCTATTATAAATAGTATAGCAGAGGAGATTTGGGAGCATATAGCTTTTCGTTTAAAAAGAGAGGATATACATATAGAAGAGTGGGAGAATACTACCGAGATAGATATTGGTGAGGCACCATTTAGTATATTGATGGAGCTTGATATACTAGAAGAGTTTGAGAAAGCTGGTAGCTCTTCTCTTCATCTAAAGTTTAGCAATGATTTCTTCAAAAATTCAAAATCTATATATGATAGTATGCTTAACTATATACCACCTTCATATGAACCTATGATAGTAACACCTACTAATTGGAGTAATATTAGTAATGGTGGGTTTATTAAAGATAAAGATAGTTCTCCTAAGTATGATATATATGTAATGAAGACAACAACTAAAAGAGATAAGTTTAATCTACTTAAAAATGCAGATAGATTTAGCCCTAAACTCTTGGAGGCTATAAATATTATACAAGATACAAAGTGGAGAGTAAATAGCTCTTTGTTAGATGATTTTCAAAAGCATATCAAAGATACAAAAGAGAAAAACAAAATAAAACTTAAAGAGCTAAATAAAGATATAAAGGCAAAAAATCAAGTCTATAGAGAGCTTAGATTGGTGATAAAAACCAAAAGGGAGATCTTAGAGGAGTTGGAGATAGATAAGGATACTATCAAAGAGAAGTTATCTATAGATAGTAATACTCTATATAGTATTAAAACAGCTCTACAAAAGTTAAAGAGGAGTAGAGACAAGATAAATGGTAAGATGAGCATAAGAGAGCGTATTTTGGATAAGGCAAAAAGCTATAGTAAGTATAGCGAGATATATTTTGTGTGGCAGATAGATTTCAGAGGTAGAGTCTATCCTATTCAGCCACTTCTCAATCCACAAGGAGAGGATTTTGCCAAAGCACTACTTCATTTTGCTACCTCTAAGCCTTTAGGAGAAAGGGGTGAGTATTGGTGGAAGATACACGGTGCTAATGTATATGGAGAGGATAAAATATCATTTGAAGATAGAGTTAGTTGGGTTGATACCAATAGAGATAATATCCTATCTATATTTGACCACCCCAATAGATTTGATAGTGAATTTTTGCAAAAAGCAGATAAGCCATATAGCTTTTTGGCATTTGCTTATGAGTATAGAGAGTTTATCAAAAATCCAAAGAGTTTCCAATCTTCTATACCTATTGCTATGGATGGATCTAACAATGGATTTCAACATATTACAGCACTACTTAGAGATAGCGAGGGTGCAAAAAAGGTAAATGTATTATCATTAGGTGAGGATATACCCAATGATATATATAAAGATGTAGCCGATAAGACCAAAGAGCTTATAGCAGATGATACTATATCTATTGAGGGGATAGAGGAGATAATCCCATTTATTACTAGAGACTTTACAAAAAAGAATGTAATGACAGATGTTTATGGAGCAGGAACAGATGCAAAACTAAATCAAAATAGAGACTATATTAAATCTAAATTAAATGATAAGTTAGATTGGAGTGATGAGGTTATAGAAGAGGTCTCTAAATATATATCAAAGCAGATAGATTTGGCAATAGATATTGAGCTTCCATCTTCTAAGCTATATAAGAGTTGGATGAAAGAAATTGCAAAAGATTTATCCAAACAAAACAGAGCCATAGAGTGGACTACTCCCATAATAGAGCTTATTGTAGTCCAAGAGAAGATAGTAACCAAAAAAGAGAAGATAGTAACCAAATACAATAACAAAAAGAGACAGATACAGATTAGAGTCCCAACTGATGAGATATCTCAAATAGAACAAACTAAAGGAATAGCCCCTAACTTTATACACTCACTAGATGCTACTCATCTATTTTTGACAATTCTTTTGGCTAAAAAGAGAGGAGTAGACTCATTTGCCACCATACACGACTCCTTTGGAACACATGCTTGTGATATAGATATATTACAAAAGGCTATTAAAAGTAGTTTTATAGAGATGTATAGTAAAGATATATTAGAGAATCTTAGAGATGATATTAAAAATTTATATGGTATAGATCTTAAACCTATTAAATATCTAAAAACTAAAGAGGAGTTTAAACTTTATAAGGTTCAAGAGAGTCTGTACTTTTTTTCGTAGAAGATAGATAGAGACCTTTCTAAACAGTCTTAGAAGAGTCACTTTGGCGTGACTTTAATTTTCCTTCCATGCTTATGTAAGAGTTTAATGCTCCTATGTAAGCTCTAGCAGATGCTAACATAGTGTCTATGTTTAAGCCATGACC
>Ga0256827_10002239_pt1 | contig 12484 bp, 14 predicted proteins | sample CV84metaG_FD_185977 | JGI IMG/M metagenome (GOLD analysis project Ga0256827, IMG submission 185977) | Hydrothermal vent microbial communities from East Pacific Rise, Pacific Ocean - CV84 | ecosystem: Environmental > Aquatic > Marine > Hydrothermal vents | place: Pacific Ocean: East Pacific Rise... | reverse complement strand
TGAATGAAATTTTATTAAGTAATGAAGTAATCGTTTATCTTCTTTCTGAAACAGTACTTTATTTTCTGCTTTTTGTTGCATTTGTTGCTACTTTCGGTTTGTTGAGAAAATGGAATTTTGATGTTTTTACTACCGAGCAGTTTGCTTTGGAAAACCGTTCCTATCTTGTAATGACCATTATATTTTTTGTTATGTTACTGAAAGTCATACTCCTGCCTTATTTTGTCTATACTATAGATAATCTATCTGATCTTATCCCTGGTGCAATGTGTGGAGCAGGGGTGATTAAAGCAAATGAGTATGGAAATCCTCTTTTATCACTGAAGATAATTATTCTTTTTTTAAGTGCTTTATGGTTGAGTATAAACAGTATAGATCTTAAAGAAAAAAATTACCCCTATCTGAAATTGAAATCATGGTTTTTTATAGTAATCTTTTTTTTATTGAGTACAGAATTTGCATTGGATATACTCTATTTTACAAATATAGAAACAACTAATCCTGTCTCTTGTTGTTCAGTTATTTTTGGTCAGACAGGTGGAGCAAATGGGCTACCTTTTGGTTTAGATATTCCTAAACTTTTAATACTCTTTTATTTGCTTTTTACTTTAGTAGTTTTAACAATAGTGTCTGAGATGGCTGTTGTGAGTATTGTTGCAAGTTTGTTTTTTGGAGTTATCTCTTACTACTCTGTAGTCTATTTCTTTGGTACTTATGTTTATGAGTTACCAACACATCTCTGCCCTTTTTGTATGTTGCAAGATCACTATTATTATGTTGGTTATTTTATATGGGGCTTCTTGTTATTGGGGCTGTTCTTTACAATAAATACTGCTATTATGCAAAGTTTTTTCAAACAACCTGCAAAGAGTTTAAAAAAAATTTCGTTACTATTGTTAAGTTTATTTGTTCTGTTATGTAGCTCTTATGTAGCAGTCTATTATTTTAAAAATGGAGTTTTCCTGTGAAAAAAATTCTGATTAATCTTTTAACCTTTGCCATAGTCATCGCTGTAATAGTCATACTTTTAGTCTCATTAGGAAGTTCTGATGGTAACCGATATGTATATAAAGGAAATATGGAATACAAGCCAGTTAAGATTAAAGTTAAAGAGTATCAGTGTTCTGAATGTAATATGGATATAGAAGAATTTAAGTATTTGGCACAACTTATTGCTAAAAATGGAAATACTTACTTCTTCGATGATATAGGATGTTTAGTGCTTTGGCTCAAGAACCACTCCCCTGATGTAGAAGCAATGATAACTCAAACACTTGACACTCATAAATGGATAGATGTGAAAAAAGCATGGTATTCACGTATTGCTCCTTCACCAATGGGGTATGGATTTGCAGCAGTTGAAAATAAAAAAGAGGGTCTCATAGATTATGAGGAGATGAAGCTTTTGATGCTCCAAGGTAAAAATTTACATGATCCCTTTGTAAAAAAGAAACTTTTAGGGAAGTAATTTATCTTAAGAGAATGCTATTTTATCAAATATATGGGTTTGTTATTATTTCTTTGTTATAATCATGTGTATTTTATAACAAACTTAAGGAGTAATCAATGGAAGTATCATTTGATCAAGTAAAAGATGTAGTAGTAGAGCAATTAAACGTGAGTCCTGATGAGGTTAAAGAAGAGTCTAAATTTGTAGAGGATCTTGGAGCTGACAGTCTTGACGTAGTTGAGCTAGTTATGGCACTTGAAGAAGAATTCGATATTGAAATTCCTGATGATCAAGCTGAAGCTATTGCAACTGTTGCAGATGCAATTAACTTTATTAAAAACGTATAATCCAAAGTAAGTTCCCCCTTTGGGGAATTTGCATAAGGTATATATGAATATTTCAAAAAGTATTCATATATATCTTAATCAAAGCAACATAGATAGGAGAGCCAGTGAAAAGAGTAGTAGTTACAGGTTTAGGAATGATAAATTCTTTAGGACTTGACAAAGAGAGTGCATTTTCTGCAATAGTAGATGGAAAATGTGGTATTAAATTAATAGAATCATTTGATATAGAAAAATTTTCTGCACAAGTTGCAGGTGAAATTATGGATTTTGATGTAAATACTGTAATGGATGGGAAAGAGGCTAAAAAGGCAGATAGATTTATTCAACTTGGTCTTAAAGCTGCAGCTGAAGCTATGGAAGATGCAAAATTCCCAGAAGATTTTGATAGAGATAGATTTGGGGTTGCATCAGCTTCAGGTATTGGTGGATTACCAAATATTGAAAAGAACTCTGTAGTTTGTCACACGCGTGGACCAAGAAGAATTTCTCCTTTCTTTATTCCCTCGTCCCTTGTAAATATGCTTGGTGGATTTGTATCTATTTATCAAAATCTGAAAGGTCCAAATCTCTCTTCTGTTACCGCTTGTGCTGCTGGAACTCATGCCATCGGTGAAGCTGCAAAATCTATCATGGTAGGTACTGCAGATAAAATGTTGGTTATTGGTGCAGAGTCAGCTATATGTGGTGCTGGTATGGGCGGATTTGCTGCTATGAAAGCACTATCTACAAGAAATGATGACCCACAGACAGCATCAAGACCATTTGATGCAGATCGTGATGGTTTTGTTATGGGTGAAGGTGCTGGAGCGTTAGTTTTAGAGAGTTATGATGATGCAGTAGCACGTGGTGCTACTATTTATGGAGAGCTTATAGGTTTTGGTGAGAGTGGCGATGCAAATCATATTACAACACCAACGATGGATGGACCTCTTCGTGCAATGAAGGGTGCCTATGAAATGGCAGGTGAACCTAAAATCGACTATGTAAATGCACATGGTACATCAACACCTGTAAATGATAAAAATGAGACAGCTGCACTAAAAGTTTTATTTGGTGGGAAAGAGAATTGTCCTCCTGTAAGTTCTATTAAAGGGCAAATAGGTCACTGTCTTGGTGCTGCTGGTGCCATAGAAGCAGTAGTTTCTCTTATGGCTATGAGAGATGGTGTATTGCCTCCAACTATTAACTATATAACTCCAGATGAGAATTGTGATCTTGATTATATTCCAAATAAATCAAGAAAAGTAGAGATCAATACTGTAATGTCCAACTCATTTGGTTTTGGTGGTACAAATGGTGTAGTTATCTTTAAAAAAATATAAGGATCAAAAATGGCAACGTATTTAGACTTTGAAAATAGAATAGAGAAGATACAAGAAGATATAGTATCTGCACATGCCATTGCCAATTTGGAAGCTGTAGGAAAACATCAAAAAGAGTTAAAAAAAGAGGTTGAAAAAACTTTTGGTTCTCTAAGTGATTACCAAAAACTTCAACTGGCTAGACATCCAGATAGACCTTATGCTTTAGATTATATTAAACTTATTATGGATGATGCTTATGAAATTCATGGTGATAGAGCATTCCGTGATGATCCTGCTATCTTATGCTATATTGGCTGGATAGATGGTCAAAAAACTATGCTCATTGGTGAGCAAAAAGGGCGTGGTGTTAAAAATAAGATTAAAAGAAATTTTGGTATGCCTAACCCTGAAGGATACAGAAAAGCACTTCGTGCAGTAAGACTTGCAGAGAAGTTCAATATTCCTATACTTATGCTTATAGACACTCCAGGTGCATACCCAGGACTTGGAGCAGAAGAGAGAGGTCAGAGTGAAGCTATTGCTAGAAATCTTTTTGAGTTTGCTTCAGTAAAAGTACCCATGATATCTATTGTCATTGGTGAAGGTGGTTCTGGTGGAGCTTTAGCAATAGGTGTAGCAGATAAGCTTGCAATGATGCGTTATTCGGTATTTGCAGTTATATCGCCAGAAGGGTGTTCGGCTATTTTATGGAATGATCCATCAAAAGTAGAAACAGCGACAAAGGCTCTTAAAATTACGCCAAGTGATCTTTTAGAGCATAATTTAATAGATGATGTACTCGATGAGCCTCTTATTGGTGCACATCGTGACAAGGCAACAGCAGCAGATGTACTTAAAAAGTATTTCACTGAGAGTGTAAAAGCACTTAAAGAACTTTCAGTAGATGAGTTGCTAGATCAGCGTTACAAAAGACTCACTGCTGTTGGTGCATATAGCGAATAGTCTATAAAATATGATACATGAAATAGCCAATACCATTGTAGGTTATATAGGTGATATGGGCTATTTGGGTATCTTTCTTCTTATGTTTCTTGAGAGTACCTTTTTCCCTTTTCCTAGTGAAGTTATTATGATTCCTGCAGGATATTTAGCTCATAAAGGTGAGATGAATATTTATATTATAGTTATAGTAGGTATATTTGGTTCTGTAGCAGGTGCACTTTTTAACTACTACATAGCTATTCATTTTGGAAGAAAATTTATTTTAAAGTATGGAAAATACTTTTTTATAAAAGAGGAAACATTGGACAAGTTAGAAGCTTTTTTCACCAAGCATGGAGAACTTTCAACATTTAATGGAAGGTTAATCCCTGGCATACGCCAACTCATATCTTTGCCTGCAGGATTAGCAAGAATGAATATTGGTAAATTTGCTTTTTACTCAGCACTTGGTGCAGGTATATGGGTAATAGTCTTAGTAGTTATTGGCTATCTCCTCGGTTCAAATGAAGCACTTATTTCAAAATATTTAAAATCTGCAACACTTATTGCACTTATCTCTGTAGTATTTCTTACGGTTTTTTATATAGTAAGAAATAGAAGACGCAAAGAGATATTGGAAGATTAATCCAATATCCAAGCAACATATCTTTTTTTCTTAATAGTTGTTTTTTTCAATGCTCTAAAAACTTTTTCAACAACTGTGTGGTGTAGAGCAACATAGGATTTTGTCTCTGTAATATTTATTTTCCCTATCATTTTATTCTCTATACCTATCTCTTTACAAAATGTACCTAAAATATCACCAGCACGCAATTTAGTTTTTTTCCCACCATTTATTCCAAGTGTATCGTATGCAGATATCATTTTAAATGTAGCATCTACCCGAAGATCTTTCATCTCTCCTATGTTTGCCTGAGAAGTGATATAAGAGCATTTTTCACTGTCATTGTGTCCATAGAGAGAGAGTGCAGTCCCTGTAGCATCAGCACGACCTGTACGTCCTATACGGTGAGTATATACTTCTCTGTCAAAAGGGAGGTCATAATTTATTACAAGTTCAATATCTTTTATATCAAGCCCTCTTGAAGCTACATCTGTTGCAACCAAAATGCGTTTAGAAGCATTTGAAAAAACAAGTACAGACTCATTACGTTCTCGCTGATCCAAATCACCATGAATATCTATAGCAGAGTGACCACGCCCTACTAGTCTATCTGTTAAGGAAATTACTTCAGCTTTGGTATTGCAAAAAATAAGAAGTGATTCTGGTTTATAAGACTGTATAAGTGCAGTAAGTGTTTTAAATTTATCAGATGTTTCATATACAATTTCATTGATTTTACTACTTTCAAGTATGGTATCTACTTTTATGGTAACAGGCTGTTTGAGAAGTTCTTTTGCTAGTTTTTCTATTTTTTCAGGAAAAGTTGCAGAGAAGAGAAGAGTCTGTTTAGCCCTTGGCATGTTGGAACCAATTTTTACTATCTCATCATAAAAACCCATATCTAACATGCGGTCAGCTTCATCAAGGACTAAAGTTTTAATGCTATCTAGCATAAGAGTTTCTTTTGCTAAGTGATCTTGTATGCGTCCAGGGGTTCCTATGAGTATATGAGCTCCTTTTGCTAAAGAATCAGCTTGTGATCTAAGTGGTACACCACCATACAGTGTAAGTATTTTTAAGTTTGATTTATACCCTGCAACTTTTCTAAGTTCAACAGCAATTTGTTCTGCTAGTTCACGAGTAGGTGTAATAATGATAGTTTGTGGTTTATTGTTGCTAGTATCTGTTCTCATGATGCAAGGAAGCCCAAAAGCTAAAGTTTTTCCAGAGCCTGTTTTTGATTGTGCCAAAATGTCATTTCCATCTAAAATGGGATTAATAGCCTTCTCTTGTATTTCACTCATTTGTGTAAAATTAAGTGTTTTTAGTGTATTTAAAAGTGCTTGTGGGATTTTATTTATATTTTCAAATGATGACATTGTAAATCTTTCTTTCTGGAGAGTTTAAGTGTATAAGTTAATAGAGGGAGGAGAGTTGTGAGCCTAAGCTCACAGAGGATTGATTATGCGTTAGCTTTTCTAAAGTCCATAATGATTTTATATGCCTCATCTTTTAATTGAAGTTTCTCTTTTTTAAGTACTTCTAGCTCTACGTCAGTAAGAATTACTCTATCTGATTCTGCATCTTCAATTTTTTTATCAAGTTCATTGTGCTTTTCAAAAATTTTTGAAAAGTGTGCATTATTTTGCTTTAATTCGTGTATTTCGTCTCTATATTCGTGTAACATAGTCACTCCTGTTTATATTTTTTGTATTATAGCTTTTTTGTTGTTAAAAGTACGTTTTTTAAGTTCTGTATTCTGCATTGATTTTAACATATTCATAACTTAAATCACAACCATAAGAGGTATATTTAGCTTCACCTAAACCTATGTCACATATAACTTTAAAACTCTCTTGTTTCATTATCTTATAAGCCTTCTCTTCTCGCTCCTTATCTAACTCTCTAAATTCATTTGAGTAGATAAGCAAATCATCATAATGAATGATAAGTTTAGAGTCATCACAAGATATACCACTTGCTCCTATAGTAGAAGCAATACGTCCCCAGTTTGGATCTTCTCCAAAGAGAGCAGTTTTTACAAGAAGAGAATTACTCAATGCCATACTTGCCTTTTTAGCTTCCTCTTCATCTAAAGCTCCTTTAACTTCAAAAGCAACTAATTTATTTGCACCCTCTCCATCTTTAAGTATCATCATTGCAAGTTCAAACATTATTTTAGATAATGTTTCTTTGAAAGCAGTTTTATCATAGTTGGTACTTTTTTTATTGGAGAGTAGCATAACAGTATCATTTGTCGATGTATCTCCATCAACAGATATGCGGTTAAAAGAACTTTCTGTTGATGCTTTAAGAATTTGATCCATATCACTTTTAGGTATGTCAGCATCAGTAATGATAAAGCAAAGCATAGTAGCCATTGCAGGGTTAATCATACCTGCACCTTTGCAAATGGCTGCTATATTAAAACTTTCCCCATTCTCTAGTTCAACTCTGTATGCTAACTCTTTTTTAAAACTGTCAGTTGTCATAATGGCTTTTGCTGTTTCATTTGAATTGGAAACTGTAAAGTCAAATTTGTCAAATGCTGAAGTGATTTTGTCAATAGGTAAACGATAACCAATAACACCAGTAGAAGACATAACAGGGTTTAATACATCAGTTTTAGTAGAGAGTATTGACATAATTTTGTCAATATCCTCTATACCTTTATCTCCAGTCATTGCATTTGCATTTTTAGCATTTATTAAAATAAAATCTGTTTTAAAATCTTTAGGATATTTTTTAAAATGTTTAATGGGAGCTGCTTGAAAAGTATTGGAAGTAAAAACAGCAGAAATATCACATGGTAGTTCAGATTTTATAAAAGCCACATCTCCATCAACGTTTGAAGATTCAGTATTTATTCTCATTCCAACATTTGTTGCACCACAGAAAAATCCTTGTACATTTTCTAGACCGTTATTTAGGGCTGTAATAGTAAATTTAGACATAATATTTATACCTTTTATTATTTAGACGTAATTTAATTCGTCTGGTTTCTCTTTTTTACGAATAATCTTTTTAGCATGACGTATTCCACCTTCTGTACCTATAAGCAGAAGTTTTGATTCTGGCATAATAATGGTATCACCTTTGGGCATAGGGATGAATTTATCATCTTTTTGACGTATGCCAATAATAGTAACATTAGCAATATCTCTAAAATGTGCAGCTTTAATTTTTTTAAGTGTAAGCCAAGATGTTTTAGAGACTTTTGCCTCTTCCATATCAAGAGGAGTATCTTTTTTATATAGGAACTCTTGAAGTAAATTTTCCATATCGGGTCTTGCAGCCATTGCATTAATACGCTCTGCCATAAGTTTTGTAGCTGTTACAACTTTATTTGCACCAAGTTTAAGAAGTTTTTGATCATCTTCATTACTTTTTGCATTTGCAATAATAAGAAATTTTCTTGAACGACCTATCTCTTTTTCATAAAGGCGTGCAGAGGCAATAGTTGCAATATTATCTGCTACATTATCTGCTAAAGTAATTACGCCTTTAGCAGAGGAGAGATGAGATTTTAATATACCCATTTCGGTATGGGCTTCAGCAGTAACAAAATATGGGTAATGATATTTTTTAGCAATCTCTTCAAGATCTTCTCTTGGATCAACCACAACAAAAGGTATATGGTTAGCTCTAAGTTGTTTTGTAACTTGAATTGTAAATTCATTGTGGTAGCAGACTACAAAATGTTGTTTAAGTCTAGCAATCTCATAAAGCATTTTACGCTCCTTGGCAGTTTTTTGAAATTCACCTTTCTTTACAACTTCTGCTATAATCCCAACAGCAATTGAAAAGACAATAAATCCAAAAATAATCAGTGTAATAGTAAAGATTCGTCCCATATCAGATATAGGTCTTATTTCTCCAAATCCTACTGTAGTAAATGTGATTCCAGTTTGATAAATAGCATCCATAAGTGGAAAATCATCAATTATCATATATCCCATTGTGCCTAAAAGCATAGTGAGAACGGTAAGAACTAGTGGGAGTCTAAAGAGTGCTAAATGACCATAATACTCATCATTTAGTGTAATATGTGGTTTTGGGGTGCTTCTCCATCCGAGAAACTTTTTGATTTTTTGAGCTAAACTCAAAAGTTTATATCCCTTTAAAAAGGGATATTAGCTAGCTACAGCAGCTTGAGCAGCTTTTTTCTTCATTGTTCTAAGAGTAGAAGCAGCAACCTTGATTCTTTTTGTTGTTCCGTCTTCAAGAGTTATCTTTACAGATCTCAAGTTTGGAAGTTGTCTTCTTTTTGTTTTGTTGTTCGCGTGAGAAACATTGTTTCCTACAAGCGGACCTTTACCAGAAATTTCACATTTTCTTGACATGATAGTACCTTCTTTTAATGTAGATTTATACGCATAAGCATCAAATCTCGAATATTTTGTGCGATTATAGGCAAAAAATACATAAAATTTGCTTAAGTTGTTCTCTTATGCAGCCTATGATATAATTCATAAAATTATTTAGTGAGGATTGTTATGCAAATAGCACCAAGTATTCTTTCGGCAGATTTTGGGAATTTGGCTCGTGATGTAGAAGCCATTTGTGATGGTGGATGTGATTTAGTTCATGTAGATGTGATGGATGGACATTTTGTTCCAAATTTGACCATAGGACCTGTTGTCGTTTCAGCAGTAGCAAATGTGGCAACAAAGCCTTTAGACATACATCTTATGGTTGAGAACAACTCATTTTTTGTTGATCTTTTTGCACCTTTAAATCCGAAGTATATATCTTTTCATATAGAAGAGGAGAAACATCCTCATAGGCTAATACAGAAAATTCGTTCTTTAGGCATAAAACCAGCGGTTACCCTTAATCCACATACCCCTCCTGAAGCTATAGAATTTTTATTAGAAGATGTAGATATGGTACTTCTTATGTCTGTAAATCCTGGCTTTGGTGGACAGAAGTTTATTCCTTCTGTTATAGAAAAGGCAAAACGTCTTAAACTAATGATAGAAAGATTAAATCCTAATTGCCTTATAGAGATAGATGGTGGAGTAAATGATATGAATATAAAAGATTTGGAATCGGCAGGTGTTGATGTGGTAGTTGCAGGATCTTTTGTATATAACCATCCAAAAGGCATTAAAGAAGCTATTACTTCTTTGAAATAATTTTACGTTAACAATATTAAAATTTTTTGGAGTAGGGATTTCAATCCCGTATTATGAAATTAAAGTCTCTACTACTTATAAAATTTATTAAGGAAATGAATGAGAGTTAAAATCTGTGGTATAACAAATCTAAGTGATGCTCTTCATGCTGTAGAGTGTGGTGCAGATGCTTTGGGTTTTGTTTTTTATGACAAATCTCCACGTTATATTACTCCAGAAGATGCAAAAAATATTATAGATCAACTTCCTCCTTTTGTAGAGAGGGTAGGGCTTTTTGTTAATGATGATGTAGAAACCATAGATACTATTTGTAAATATTCAAATATTTCATTAGCTCAAATACATTTTGAAGTAGATGAAGAGTTTTTAGACTCTATTTCTTTTAAATCGTTGCCTGTAATTCGTGCAAAATCACAAGAAGATATTTATAAGTTTTCAGGTAAATATTGTTTAATTGATGCTTTTTGTGAAGCTTATGGAGGTGCTGGGAAACGTTTAAACCTTGAGTGGTTTGAAGGTATTGACTGCTCCAAAATTATTCTTGCAGGTGGACTAACTCCTGAAAATATATCAGAAGTAAAAAAATATGGTTTTTATGCTGTTGATATAAGTTCTGGAGTAGAATTTGAAAAAGGGAAAAAAGACCCAAAAAAAGTGGAGCAATTTATAGCCAATGCAAAAAGTATTTGATGAGTTAACAACAGCATTTCGTAAACACAATGGTATTCTAAATGAAAATCAGTATAAGCATATTGCCATAAAGCATACAACACTTTTGGAAGATAGTGATGCTATTTTTATTTTACTTCAAGCATCGGGTTATCCTATAGAACAGAAAGAAGATGGAAAATACAAGCTAAAGACATTTTTTACTCCATATAAAGAGCAAAAATATTGTGTAATAGACATAGAGACAAATGGATCTAAACCAGTTACTTCTCAAGTCATAGAGATAGGTGCAATTATGGTACAAAATGGTGAAGTGATAGACCAATATGAAACCTTTGTAGAGTGTGCCTATTTGCCAGAGTATATTACTAAAATCACAGGTATAGAGCTTGAAGATCTTATAGATGCTCCAAGTAGAGGTGAAGCACTTATTGGCTTGAGACACTTTATGGAAGATGCTGTTTTTGTAGCCCATAATGCGAATTTTGATTATGGTTTTTTAAATGCATCTTTTGATAGGTTTGGTTTAGGTGGCATAGGTAATCCTAAGCTCTGTACTATTGATTTGGCAAAACGTACATTTGAGAGTGAACGTTATGGTCTTGCTTATCTTATTGATTCTCTTGAGATTGAGACTGCAACTCATCATCGTGCTTTTTCTGATGCTGTTTGTGCAAACAAAGTAATGGAAAAGAGTTTTGAGACTATTCCTGAATATGTAGTAACTACCGATGATTTGTTGAAATTTTCTATTTCAAGTAAAAAAGAGCGTAGGGTTAAGAAGGAAAATATATAACTTAGATGAGGAGTAGGGACTTCAGTCCCATTTATAACGGGGTTAAAACCCCTGCTCCAAATTTATAGTGATTATTTCCCATCTTTCCCTAAAATATTGTGTAAAAAAAGAATTTGTGCAAAAACAGCGGAAAAAATGTTTACTAAAGGAATATAGTTAAATCCAGCAGCAATCATAGATAAAAGTGTGGATTTTTTTGTTTTCTCTTTCACCTCTTTTTTATCAGATATAAATAAAGAGCTTACATCATATATGGTTGGTTGTTTTAGTAAAATTGACCAGAGCCATAACATATATACCGCACCTACTAGAGGTATGAACATAATGGGAAATGTAAATAAAAATATAATAAACATTATAATGGCAGATTTAATGCTTAGTAGAAGAGAAGTAGTAATATTTGGACTACCTACTACGTCTCTGTCGGGGTAGTGTTTTTTAGCAAGTTTGATGAGTAGAGGTTCTATCATAAATGAAGTTACAATAGAGATCATAATAATAAAAATCATATAGCTAATAGCAATGGAGGCTACAGAGGCTCCAGTAGTTTGCAGCCACTCCCATGGTAACCATGATAGATAACCAGCAATAAAACTGTTTATACTTCCTCCGGCTAACCATAAAAGAGTAGCTGTAAATAGTAGAGCAATAAGAGTTACTTTGAGAACAAAAAATAATACAGCAGATGAAAAAATATCTTTAATACTTTTCCCAACTACTACACCTATATTTTGTGTCATTATATATACTCATTTTTAAATTTAACATAGCGTGCTGCTGAAGCATACAGCTCAGCTACCTCTTCATCTGTTAACTCTCTTACAACTTTAGCAGGACTTCCCATAATGAGGCTTCTTGGAGGAAACTTTTTATTTTTAGTAACAAGGCTTCCTGCTCCTACAATAGACTCTCTTCCTATAACTGCACCATCTAATATAGTGGCTGACATTCCTATGAGGCAAGCATCTTCTATGGTACATCCATGAAGCATAACTCTATGTCCTACAGTAACATCATTACCAATAGTAGTTGGGTTTCCATCTGACATATCTGCTTTTTTATGGTGAGTTACATGTATCATGCTGAGGTCTTGAATGTTGCTTCTATCACCTATAGTAATAAAGTGAACATCACCACGTACAACACAGCCAAACCATACAGCAGAGTCCTCTCCCATTTTTACTCGCCCTATGACTGATGCACCTTCAGCGAT
>Ga0256827_10002237_pt1 | contig 12491 bp, 7 predicted proteins | sample CV84metaG_FD_185977 | JGI IMG/M metagenome (GOLD analysis project Ga0256827, IMG submission 185977) | Hydrothermal vent microbial communities from East Pacific Rise, Pacific Ocean - CV84 | ecosystem: Environmental > Aquatic > Marine > Hydrothermal vents | place: Pacific Ocean: East Pacific Rise... | reverse complement strand
ATACTTCAATTTGTGATATTGTTGCACATACTTCTTTAAAAACTCCAACTGCTGTAGCCGAATTTATTATTGAGCAATCGGAAAATTTTATGTATTTAATTAATGAACTAAGCGAAGAATTTAACTCGGAAGCAAAGTGGATTTTAGAACAGCAAAAAAATATATTAAAACAAATTGATGTGGATTTTAGCAATAGCACATCAAAAATTATAGATAATTCTTTTTATAAACTAGATTTGCTTAAAGCTGAGTTTAAAAACACGGTAAACCAAAGTATTGCAAAAGAAAATTCGGAGTTAGCTACTCTAAAAATTAGAACAAAATTTGCAGCAAAATCAGCTGTTGATATGCAGAATGAGTTTTTAATTCGCAAGAAGAACCGACTGCGAGATGCTAGTTCAAATCTTCTAAATAAAGAAAAACACAAAATAGAAATAAATGGTATAATATTACAAGAAAATAACCCCAAGAATATTCTTGCAAAAGGATATACTTATATTACAAAAAATAGTAAATTTATTAAGGATTTTTCTTTATTAAAAGATGGAGATATTATTGTAAACCACTCTAAATCATCTAGCATTAATAGTAAAGTGATTAAAAAATAAATCTATTTTCTTTCAACAAGATTTAGCACAACTCTACGATTTTTAGCAGCACCTTCATCAGTAGAATTATCGGCAATTGGGATTTTCTCTCCTTTAGAATTTACCTTAATTCTAGTTTCAACAATTCCTTTACTTAAAATATATTTCTTTAATGAATTTGCTCTACAAAGTCCTAATTTGTTGTTATCCTCATCGCTACCAACATCGTCTGTATGCCCCGTTATTAAAACATTATATTGTTTTGTTTTGGCAAGGTTCTCAATAAATTTATCAATTCCTTGATAAAATCGAGAGTTAACATCGCAAGAATTAAAATCGAAATAAATTGTTATTTCTGTGTTTAATACCTGAGTATTTTCTACATTGCTTGTAGAATCTAAAACTTGAATACTCTCATTTTTTTGAGAAAATAAAATAGTTGAAACTAACAACAATAAATTTAGAATAATGAGTTCTTTTTTCATGTTATTTAAATTTTAATTCCTAAAATTACTATATCGTCAATTTGTTCGTAGCTATATGTGTCAGAGTTTTTCCAATTTTCTAATGCTAAATCAAGTGCTTCTTTTTGTTCTTTCATACTTTTATCAGCATTTTCTAATAATAGTCGTTTAAAAGGTCTATACATAAACTTTTTATTGTCAAGTCCACCAAACTGATCGGCAAAGCCATCAGAAAACATATAAATTTGATCGCCTTCTTCTAACTGAATTTCATGATTAGTAAATTCATGCATTTTAATATAAATTGCAATTGGCATTTTATCTGGTTTTATTTCTGCCCCTGCATCGCCATCTTTAAAAGCTTTAGCTTCTTTTGGCCAACTTGTTCTATTAGGATTAATAATATAAAGCGGATTATTTGCTCCTGAAAATTGCATTAATTTAGTTTCTAAATTTATTGAGATCAATGCCATGTCCATTCCATCTTTCTGCGTTCCGGTTTCTCCAGTTTGCTTTAGTACTTTTATTATGTTTGTACGTAAAGAAGATAAAATATCCGATGGTTTCGAGACCCCTTCTTTTAAAACAATCTCTCTTAAAAAAGTAATCCCAAGCATACTCATAAATGCTCCTGGCACACCATGTCCAGTACAATCTGCTGCAGTTATAAGCAAATGATTATTTGTTTCTGCCCACCAATAAAAATCACCACTTACCTTATCTTTTGGTTTAAATAGTACAAAATAATCAGATAATCTATTTTTTATAGTTTCTTCAACTGGCAAAATAGAATCTTGAATACGTTTAGCATAATCTATACTTTGTTCTACTTCGTGATGTATTTGTTCTATTTGTTCTTTTTGCTCTACAACCGTATCACGCTGTGCTTCAATCTCATCGCGTTGTGCTTCAATCTCGTCGCGTTGCGTCGATACTCTATCTAAAAGTTCTTTTAATTCTTCATTCTTTTTCTCAATATCTTCTTTTTGTTTTCTTATTGTTTTTGTTCTAATTCTTACTTTTTCTTCTAATATTTCTTTTTCTCGTTTCAGCTTTCTTTCTCTATATTTTATGATAAATATTACCATAAAAACTAAAAACGCAACTGTAGATATTCTAAACCAAGTTGTTTCCCACCAAGGTGGCGAAATATGAATTCTAATTGATGTTCCTTTTGTGTTCCAAACCCCATCGTTGTTTGAACCAATTACTTTAAATATATAATCTCCTGGAGCTAGGTTATTATAACTTACATAACGTCTATCTTCAAATTCAATCCAATCTTTGTCAACACCTATAAGCATAACTTTATACTGATTCTTTTTTGAAGCAATATAATTTAATGATACAAAACCAAAGCTGATAATATTTTCATCGTAATCTAAGAAAATTTCTTTCTTCTCAATAATAACTGTGTCAAGTTCTTCTTTTTTTGTGATGTTATTATAGCTTGTTATTACAATATTTGGAATAAAATTATTTGTTTTTAATCTACTTGGATTAAACATATTAAATCCACCTATTCCGCCAAAAAACATTTCTCCATTTTTCGCTTTAAAATATGATCCTACTAAAAACTCATTGCTTTGTAAACCATCATTAATATTGTAATTTTTTATTACTTTTCTTTCTTTAGAAAAAACACAAATACCAAGATTAGTACTTAACCAAAGGTTTTTTTCTTTATCCTCAATAATTCCCATTATAACATTGTTAGGGAAACCATCATCTGTATCAAAATTTGTAAACGTTTTATTCTCTACATCAAACAAGCTTAAACATCCTTTTAAACCAAGCCATATATTATTGTCGCTATCCTCAAAAACTGAATAAACTCTATCAAAAGGGATGCTTGTTATATCATTCTCGTTATGTGTAAATCGTGTAAAACTACTATCAGTATAATTAAATTTATTTAATCCATTATCTAATGTTCCAATCCACAAATTTCCTTTAGAATCTTCAAAAACAGTCGTTATATCATCACTACTAATTGTTTTTTCATTATTTGCTGAATATCTAAAAGATTTAAAATTATTTAGCTTTCTATCAAACAGATTTAAACCTCCATTTTTTGTTGCTACCCAAAAGTTATTTCGGCTATCCTCATAAATCTTCCAAACATTATTATCGGGTAAGTTTGTATTTACAGAATTGAATGTTTCAAAAGTTCCATTCTCAATATTCATTTTAGAAATCCCTCCACCATCGGTGCCAATCCACAATACTCCATCTTTTGTTTCACAAATTGATCGAACATGATTATTTGGTAATGATTTTGGATTATCAAGTTGATGAGAATAATGAATAAATCTATTTTCTTCTCTTTTCCATAAATTCAAACCTTCGTCAACAGTACCAAGCCAAATATTATCTTTAGAATCAATAAATATACTTCTTATTAAATTTGAATTTAAACTGTTTTTATTAAATGCATTTTCGCGGTAAACATGAATGTCTTCAATTAATCTATTCCATTTATTAATTCCTCCTAGGTTTGTTCCTATCCACAATATTCCCTCTTTACTATAGAACAAAGATGTTACATAATTTACTGATAAGCTATATCTTTCAAACAAATCATTCTTATAAAATATTGATTTATCATTCTCAAAGTTATAACTAATCAAGCCATTATTCTTACTTCCTAACCAAATTACGCCATCTTCATCTTCTACAATATCATTAATAAAAACATCCGATTTTATTATGTTAATACTTAGATTGTCAGTAGAAGAATTAAGTATTTCAGCAAAATATCTATTTGTGCCAAACAATATCCTTTTATCTTTTGTTATATAAAAAACCTGTGGCATTATTGTAAAACCATCAACTGGTTTTAAATTAATATTTTGATATTCGCCATTTGATAAGTTTATTTTTATTATGGAACTTTTTACAAGTATTATTATATTTCCATCTCTTATATAAAACTTATGAAGTTCTAATTCTTCAAATTCTTTTGGAATAGCAAACTGTGTTATTTCTTTTGTTTTTTTATGATATTTAAATATTTCTTTTTTGGTAGCAAACCATATATAATCATCTTTATCCTTTATATCAATAATTTGTTTTTCGTATAAAACATTTTGTCTATTATTAATTCGCAAAAAGTTGTCTTTATGCTTGTTATACTGACAAACTCCTTTATCTGTACCTATTATTATTTCATTTTCTTTTGTTTTTAGAATTACATTTATAATATTACTTGGCAGTGTTGTAGAATCTTTTCCAGAATAATATTTCTTAAACTCATAACCATCGTATTTATTAAGCCCATCTAACGTTCCAAACCAAAGAAATCCTTTATCATCTTGAGAAATACATCTAATAGAGCTTTGCGATAAACCATTCTCTAAGTTCAGATTCTCAAATTTAATCTTATTTGGTTGAGAAACAGCAAATAAATAACTGAAAATCAGAAATATTATTAATATATATTTTATCTTTGGTTGCATTGATTTTAAAAACTATAAATGTAAATAAAAAATATGAATTAGTATAAATTAATATCTATTGCATTATTTAAACCTTTTTATTTCTATGATATCTAAGCCACATATTTAATACATAATTTATGAAAAAAGTTTTACTTGTTTTAATAATTTTTAGTTTTAGTATAAGTTTTGCACAACGCCCACAAGGTAAAGGAGGCGAAAGACCAAAAATTGGAATAATTAGCGGAAAAGTTATTGACGAAAACAAACAAGCTGTTGAGTTTGCTACAATTTCTTTAATCTCTATGCGAACACAAAAACCCGTTGATGGCGGCATTACAAACTCACATGGTTATTTCGAGCTTACTAAGATTGAAGTTGGAAAGTATAAAGTAATAATTAGTTTTATTGGCTTTCACGATAAAATTATTGATAATATTTTTATAAAACCTAATGCTTCAACAATAAATTTAGGGAAGATTAAAATTGAACCTAATGCTGAGCAACTTGAAACAGTTGAAGTTGTAGCCGAAAAAAACCTACAGCAAAATACCCTAGAGAAAAAAGTTTTTAATGTAAGTAAAGATTTAACAAGCGAAACCTCATCGGTTACCGAGGTTTTAAACAATTTACCTTCGGTAGATATTGATATGGATGGGAATGTTACCCTACGAGGAAACTCAAACGTAAGAGTTTTAATTGATGGGAGACCATCAAGTATTATGGGTGGTGATTTAGCTACAATTTTAGAACAATTCCCGGCAAATACTGTAGAAAGTATAGAGGTTATAACAAATCCTTCGGCAAAATACGATGCCGATGGAATGGCAGGTATCATAAATATAAAACTAAAAAAGGAAAAAAGAAAAGGCACAAATGGTTCGGTTTTATTAACTGCCGGAACAGGAAATAAATATAATGGTTCGTTAAAACTAAACCACAGAACAGGGAAATTTAATTTTTTTGGAACATACTCCTATCGTTATAATGACCGTAATTTTAATAAAGACGCATTACGCCAAAATATTTTAACTGATACTACAACTTGGTTAAAACAAACCGAAGGAGGTAATCATATATCAAACTCTAACATGTTTAATGCAGGTATAGATTATTTTATTACCAATAAAATATCGCTTTCATATACAGGAAATTACAGTGTTGGTAGCAGAGATAAAACTACAGGAATAGAATATTATTACTTAAACGAAAATGAGTACGTAAACAATTCAACACTACGTGCCACTCAGTACGATAACGAACGAACAAGTTTCGATAACAACTTGGTTTTTACTTCGGAGTTTGCTAAACCCGGACAAGAATTATCCGTAAATCTTACATATTCTAAATCGAATAGCGATGGTTTTGGTAGCTACACCGAAGATTATTACGACGAATATTATAACCCAATAGATTCTCTATACAAACAACGAGATTATTCGCAATACGATAATACAAACATTATTGTACAAGCCGATTATGTGCAACCATTAAACAACAAAGCAAAAATTGAAACAGGTTATAAATCAATAATCGAAGATATTTACTCGAACTATCAAAACGATTTTTACGATGAAAATGGTGGTTATTATCGCGACACGATAAGCTCTAACGATTTTGATTATAAACAACAAATACATGCTGCATACGGAATTTATTCTGGAGAATACAAAAAACTAAAATATCAAGGAGGCTTGCGTTTTGAGTATGCTCAAACAAGTTTTGACATTAAAAATGATGCTAATGATTATAAAAATACGTATCAAAATATTTTTCCAAGTTTACATTTAGCTTATGGTTTTACAGAGCAATCGGAGTTTACAATGAGCTATAGCCGTCGAGTTAATCGCCCATCTATGAGGTCTTTATCGCCAATTGTTAATTACTCCGACCCTTATAATATCAAGGTAGGAAACCCATATCTTAACCCGGAATATATTAATTCTATGGAAGTAGGATATTCTCATAAATTTAAAAAATTTAGTGTTCTTGGTTCGGTTTATTATAAAATTATTGAAGATGTTATAAAACGATATAAATCAGTTGATGATTCTACAGGAATTGCCTTGATTACTTATCAGAATTTAACATCAGGAACAAACTATGGAGTTGAACTTGTAGTAGATTTAAAACTTGTAAAATGGATGAAAATAAACTTAAGCACAAACTTCTTTAGAACAATAATTGATGGTAGCGATGTCGAAGGCGATTTAAGCAACGATGCACTTGGCTCATCAAATAAACTTATGGCACAATTTCGTTTGCCAAAAGGATTCTCTGCTCAGCTATCAGGAATGTTCCGAACACCTATAACAGTACCACAAGGTAGCATTGATGCAATGTATTGGTCTGATGTTTCGGTAAAGAAAAAAATATTGAAAGGCAAAGGAACTCTTGGCCTACGATTAAGCGATATTTTTAATACCCGAAAATTTAATATCAATATTTCTGATTATAACTTTACTCAAGAAATGCAATACAAACGAGACTCTAGGGTTTTATATTTTTCGTTTAGCTACAATTTCGGGAAGCAATTTAATGATATGCCACGCAAGAAAAGACCTAATAAAAATAGACGTGACAGTGGCGGCGATGATATTGGCTTGTAAAACTTAATTATTTTTGTATTTTTACAAGAAATTAAAAAATTATGAAAAAACTACTATTTGCCTTAATTGGTTTAATGTTTCTTATTTCTTGCCAAGAATCTGATACTACTGAACTTGTAAAAGTAAAAAACCAATACTCTGTTGAGTTACCATCTTTTTTAATAATCTCTAGCGAATTAAACGATGATGCTTCTCTGCAATATCAAAATTTATATAAAGAATTTTATGTAATTGTTATTGATGAAACAAAGCAAGAGCTTATAGATGTTATAACTGAAAACGGACTAGATACATCTACTTTTAAAGTTGATTTCGATATGTTTACTTCTTTTGTTAAAGAAGATTTTATATATTCTATAGAAATAGATGAAATACCTGAACTAAAAGATACTACAATTAACAATTTAAATGCAAAACTTTTAGAACTTGATGGTAGTTTTGATGGAATTGAAATCTTTTATGATATTGCTTATGTTGAAGGTAAAGATTCCTATTATCAGATTATGGTATGGACTTTAGGCGAAAACAAAGAAGATTACAAAGCTAAAATGAATAAAATAATTGCATCATTTAAAGAAATATAGTTTTTAAATATTATTAAAAACATTAGTTATGATTACCTTAAACAAGATTACACCTATATTGCTATTTACAATACTAGCTCTAACAGTAAATGCTCAAAGATTTTATTCTAAAGCTCCTGAAGATCCATTAACTACAGGAGAATTTTATTTTATCGATAACGGCGATTGTTCTTTAATAATTGATAGAGATTTAACCACAAACAAAGAATATATTACATATTTAGCTTGGTTAAAAAATGTTTTTGGCGTAGATTTTCCGGAGATTTATTATAGAGCATTACCACATGATACAAGTACATATAAATATTTATTTAACCCCGAATATGCAAACTCTCCTGTTAAAAATGTAGATTTAATTCAAGCTCAAGATTATTGCCGTTGGCGTTCTGATAGGTATAACGAATTTTTAATGATGCGTGAAGGTTTATTAGATTTTGATTTTTACCAAATGGATGAAGCAAATTTCTCTACAGAATCGTATTTATGTGATCAATATATGGGCGCTATCAGAAATTTAATTGCAAATGAAGACCCTAATGGAAGTCAGGGTAGATATATAAGATATAATGATTATTTTTTTATACCATCTTTTCATGTTGCTTCAAAGGCAGAAATAAATAATGCAAATTTATTTGTGTCAAACTTATATAATGAGAACAATGAATTTAAATCAGATAAAGTATATTATATAACCGACAAATGGTTGTCTATTTATATTGAAGATCCTAATCTGGATGAATTTATATATTATAATGATACCGTTGATATTAATGATCCATTAAAGGAATACAGACTTTATAATCTTAAAAACCACACATTCCCTATAGATGATTTAGTATTAAAATCTAGTGTAATTATACCAGATGGGAAAAAAACTGTAGCAGATATTAATGGGAAAAGCGAAGTAAATATTAAAAAATTAAAAACTGGTAATATTTTAGTTAATCCTTACAATCTTGGTTTAAATAATATAGATAGACATGCCGATTATATTTATTATTCGAGTTATAATGATGAATCCCCTGGATACAATTATTTTGATAAAAACACCTTAGATTATATCTATTCTAATGATACTATTGATTCAGAAAAAGATGAACTTGGCAAAATGCACGATTTTTTTTGGTTAGCCGACGAAAAAGATGGAACACCAATTTTATTAAAAAGAAATCTCTATGAAAAAAATGACCTACAACCTATAAACGATGGTTTTTATTGTGTATTAAGTTTGCCGTTTAGAATTCAAACCGATAGAAACAATAATTTTTTCAGTAAATATACATTTAAAAAACCTAATAAACAATACCATATAGATTATGATGGTGTATTTTTTGATAAAATAGAATTTCAAAATATTGAAGCTTCTTTAGTTGCTTCTGCCGAAATAAAAGATGTTTTAATTTCTAACAATAATGGTGAGAACAATGTTTTATTTAAAAAAGGATATGGTTCTAACAATCCTTTTCTAAGAGATAAAAAATTTATCGATATAATAACAAACGATCTGCTCAACAATAATAATAGAGCATATGATTACAACATTTTTTTAGAAAATTATAATAATAATGATACTCTAACAATAGAACAAATAAAACAAAAATTATATCTTGATGCAGATTATTCTGAAATAACAAATTATAAAATAAAAGAGCTGCATTTATATGATAAGGACAAAAAACTTATCGGAGTTAGAACAATAGCCATTTCACCAATTTGGTTAATAAATGGATCAGAAACCAAAAATACTTTTTGGATAAGTCTTAAAGATTTAAAAAAATCTAAAGATTTCTTTTATGAAGAAGAGTATTACGAAAATTGTAATGGAAAATTAACATCACATAGTATATTATTAAATCAATTGTATTCTGGTAATGTTATAAAAACAAGCGATTTTAATATAAACGATAATAAAAAAATGTGCTTTTCCCTAATGTTGTGATTTTTTCTGAAAAAACTTGCAAAAGTAAATAATATTTTGTATCTTTAAGGTATGAATATTAAAAAACTTAAAATAAATGATAAAATAAATAAAATTGGTGGTTTAAAAGATTATCAAAAAGATATATTAAATGAATTATTAAACACACTATTAGATAATAACAGTGTTGATGTTAAAGGTTTTCTTAAAAATGATTTAGTTTGTAGAAAGTGTGGTTCAAAACATTTTGTTAAGAATGGTTCTTCAAAAGGGTTTAAAAGATATAAATGTAAATCGTGTGGTTCAACTCAATCTATTGATGCTAACACACCATTATACAATCTTAAATTAAAAGGCAAATGGGTTGATTTTGTGTATCTTATGTTATCAGAACAAAAACCATTATCTTGTAATGCTATTGCTGATAAGATTTATATTAATTATAAAACAGCACATACTTGGAGACATAAGTTTTTAACTGCTTTAAATAAAGTAAATCCAATTAGATTAGGAAAAGAAGTTGAGTTAGATGAAGTAGATTTTGACTATTGCGTTAAAGGTAGAATTGGTAAAGAAAAATATAGTAAATATAATCATAAAGATAAATCTGCTTGTATCCCAACTAAACTAAGAGAAGACGAAATATATAAAATGTCAGTAAAGCATAATTCTTATTTTGTGTGTATTCATAATAGACATGGTGATTTTGATTTTGAACCATTGAAAATCCATAAAAAAGGTAATGTTTCTAATAAACTAATAGAAAAAGCAATGAAAGATTATGACTTTACTGGAAAAACTATAATAACAGATAAAGGGACTTCTATTGGTAAATATTTAAGAGGAGTAAAAATGATTGTTCATAGAGATTTCAAATCAAGTGATATTAAGAAAGGAATAATGGCTGATAGAAACATCCATAACAACAACATAAACAATGTTATTAGTATGTTTAGAGAGTGGAGTCGTAGTTTTAGAGGCTATTCAACAAAATATCAATGGAACTACCTTAAATGGTTTAGATTTAATAGGTTATTTAGTGGTCTTTCTATTGATACAATGACTAAATATTCATTAGAAGATAAAGGTAGTTACGAAAGATATTCAGATATACTTAAATATTACAAAGACTATATGGTAGCTTAAATAGTTCTTTCAAAAAATGACTTTTTCAGATTAATATATACTTAAAAATAAGATATTAATTATGAAGGAGTTAAAACATATACAGTTATTTGAGAATTTTCAAAAAATCAATGAGAGTATTGAGATTTATGAAGATAAAATGGAAAATTTAAAAAGTGATATTGAAGATTCATATTCAGGAAGAGTAACAGATGTAGATTATTATGGAGATGATGATACAATTAACATAGATATTACTGCTTATGATGAAGAAACATTAGAGGAAATAGAAGATACATATCATTTTGATGATGTATATACTGACCAAGGAGGAGATGATTATACATTAAGAGTAACCTTATATCCTGATAGTTATTTTAGATAAATCACAACATTAGGGAATAGCACATAGTGCATTTTCAGAGTAATTATCAAAATCAAATGTAGGTTCAATTATTGTCTTAATATCAGGCAAAACATCAAACTTAGCATCTGGATTTGGAAAAACATTAATCATATTGTAAACTGTTGTTGAAACTTCACATCCATTTGCTGTTGTAACATGTAAACTAACATCATAAGAACCGGATGTTTCAAAAATATGTATTGGTGATGGTGTTAATGATAAATTATTATCAGTATTATCATCAAAATCCCAAACATAAGAATATCCTGCATTATTTTGTATATTTCCTTCTAAGAAATATACTTCTAATGGTTCGCAACCTTGTATTATATTAGCTTGAAGCAATAGGTTTGGTACTGGATAAAAGTTTATTGTAATTGTATCAGCATCGGTTGAATTACAAGCATCTACAACTGTATAAATAAAATCACCACTTTGTTCTGGATAAGTAATATAGTTTAAGCTAACAATATTATTGTATTGATCATAAATTGTATAAGGAGGAATTCCATATTGAGTTAATTGAGTAATTAATAATGGATCACCAGGACAAATTGTGTCTTTATTTGTAAATATATCTAATTGAACACCTGGTATTATATCTATATTTATTGTTTCTGTATTACTTATACATCCCATTCCATCAGTTACAAAAACAGTATAAATTGAATTGCTTGTTGGATTTACAGTTTGAGTTGATCCACCAGTAAAACCATTACTCCAAGTATAAGTGTATGAAGGAATACCTGTTAAAACTGTTGCACCTATACTAATATCTGTTCCTGAACAAATAGTTGCATATTGTGGATTTACTGATATTACTAGATTATCAACATCTAAACTAGTATAATCAATTCCTGTACAGCCATTAACATCAGTTACTGTAACAGCATATTGTCCAGCAATACCAGTACTAATTGATTGATTGTTTTCGCTTGTACTCCATTGATATAAACTATATCCCGCACCTGCATCTAAAGTGGCGCTACTTCCTTGGCAAATTGCTAATACACCTGTTATGTCAGGTGTTGGGTTTGGATGAACAACTACGTCAACGCTTGTTGTACCTTCACATCCATTTGCATCATCAACAGTAACACCATATGTTCCTGTAGTTGTAACTGTTATGCTTTGTGATGATTGACTAGTACTCCATAAATATGAAGAATATGTTCCGCCTACATTTAATATTGTATTTTCACCTTCACATATTTCTAAATCACCATATATTACAGGAGTTGGATTAGGTATTTCAGCAATAGTAATATCATCGGAACCTTCGCAACCATTAGCATCAGTTACAGTTATTGTAAATGTTCCACCGCTAGTTATTGTTATTTGTTGAGTTGTTTCACTTGTAC
>Ga0256827_10002236_pt1 | contig 12494 bp, 10 predicted proteins | sample CV84metaG_FD_185977 | JGI IMG/M metagenome (GOLD analysis project Ga0256827, IMG submission 185977) | Hydrothermal vent microbial communities from East Pacific Rise, Pacific Ocean - CV84 | ecosystem: Environmental > Aquatic > Marine > Hydrothermal vents | place: Pacific Ocean: East Pacific Rise... | reverse complement strand
CGCCAAAGGGTTCGATATGATCCGAATCAATTCTGAATTTACGGGCATCCATCTGGATTTTGCCGAAAATTCATCTTTTGCCTTTACGGTTGAAGCCGAAATGAGCGACTTCGATTTCCCTAAAGATTTGGCGGTTATCACATATCTGGAGAAAGAGATGTTTGAATTATCGATAAAAGGATATATAGGAGATGCCAAAGGCGAATCGCCAAAACTAATCCTGGACTTACAAAACGCCAATACTTCAATTGATATAAATAAATAATATACTAATAAAGGAAACTAAAAACGAAAGACAAATGAAAAAAACAATCCAAATACTTATCATGGCATTGATGGTGATAACACTAAGTGCCACAGCAGCCAAGCAACAACGGAATGTGAAAGCTTTTACTGCTATCGAAAACAATTGCTCAATAGATTTGGTAATCACACAGGGTAATGAATATGCCCTTACTGTGATTGCACCAGAGAAATATATGAACAAAATTACTACCGAAGTAAGAGCCAATACTCTGGTAGTGGACCTGCATGGCAACATATTTAGCACCGAAGATTTTGAGATTCATATCACGGCCGTATCACTTAAAGAAATCACTCTGGAAGGATCGGGAGATGCTGAGATAGAAGGTATTTTTCATGCTGAATCATTATTTATTGAGCTTCAGGGATCAGGTGATTTCGAAGGCGATTTAGATGTAAAAGATTTGGAAGTGACCATACACGGATCTGGAGATGCCGAAGTCAGCGGTGTGAACAACACTCTGGAAGTTGAACAGCATGGCTCGGGAGACTTCGAAGGAGACAACCTCCATTTAGGGAAAGCTTATTTCTCCATCCACGGCTCAGGAGATGCCGAAGTAAGTGGCACAGCCGCCATGATGACTTTAACACAAAGTGGCTCCGGCGACTTCGACGGGAGAAGCTTTGAGGTGAAAGCCGCAAAAATCAGAAAATCGAGTTCCGGAGAAGCCGATGTCTTTATCACCGAAACCGTAGATGCCAAGCTATCGGGCAGCGGCGACCTCAACATCAAAGGCAAACCTGTATTCACCAATTTCTCGGCCTCCGGCAGTGGTGACATCAGGACATTTTAATAGAAAAAACTATATTATTAATATCAAAACCTTATGAAAATGAGAACGAGAATTATAACAATCATCCTGATTATAATAGGATTTGGTTTCAGCTATAACGCCACGGCCCGAAGGGTTAAAGGTAGCGGTCATACCATTAAAGAAACACGCAAGCTCCCCAATTTCACCTCTATAGATATCGGAAGCGCTTTCGAGATAGAGCTGATTAAATCAAACGAGACGAAGATCATCATCGAAACAGATGATAATATCATGCCCTTTATTAAAACCAACGTACATGCCAAAGAACTAAAAGTAAACCTCAGTCAGGATATCAACAACCCCACAAAACTGAGCCTTACCATCTATTATAAAGAAGTTAACGATTTGGATATCAGCGGTGCAGCAGAGCTGTATTCTTCGGATGTATTGACGACCCGTTATTTAAAACTTGACTTTAGCGGCGCTTCGGAGGTGAGCCTTAAATTAGATGTGGAAAGCATTGAAGCCGAAATAAGCGGTGCCAGTAATGTGGATCTGGAAGGCAAATCACGGGATGCCGAGATTGAACTTAGTGGCGCTGCCATCTTACGTGCTTACGGCTTAGAGCTGCATTATTTAGACTTAGAGGCCAGTGGTGCCAGCAGTGCTAAAGTGTTGGTATTAGATAAATTTATCATTGATGCATCGGGAGCTTCCACCGTACGATATAAAGGAACGCCTACTTTAGATTTAGATGATATCTCTGGTGCTGCCTCTTTTAAGAAAATGTAAACAGAAGAATTTATTATCAGATTTTCAGCTAAGCTTTAAACACAAACCAAGCCTGCTATAAAAAGACAAAGCCCCGAATCTTAACGATTCGGGGCTTTTGTATTTATTAAATGAAAGGTTTATTTATCCTCCATTTGAGATTTCAATTTGGCTAATTCGCTATTAGCTAAATCACCTAAAGTAGTAGCTTCGTTACGTTCGTTGTTACGAGCTACAGCAGCGCGAGAACCTCCACTCCTACTTGCAGCCGGACGCTTGCTTGAAGTTCTTTCTTCTTTAGCTTTCCAGGTATAAGTATGAGATAAGATGATCTTCTTACTTTCTTTAACAAACTCAATCACTTCGAACTCCATTACATCGTCAACAGATACTTTAGAGTTATCTTCTTTCTTTAAATGACGGTTAGGACAGAATCCTTCAACACCATAAGGTAATGCTACAACAGCACCTTTATCGTTTACTGAAAGAACAGTACCTTTATGCTTAGAATCAACACCAAAAACAGTTTCGAATACATCCCAAGGATTTTCTTCTAATTGCTTATGACCTAATGATAATCTTCTGCTGTCTTCATCAACCTCAAGAACTAATACTTCTAATTCTTCACCAATTTGAGTAAACTCAGCAGGGTGCTTAATTTTCTTAGACCAGCTTAAGTCGGAGATATGAATTAATCCATCCACACCTTCTTCTAACTCAACAAAGATACCGAAGTTAGTGAAGTTTCTAACAGTAGCTTTATGCTTAGAGTTCACAGGGTATTTACCAGCGATATCAGCCCATGGATCTGGGATTAATTGCTTCATACCAAGAGACATCTTTCTTTCTTCGCGGTCTAATGTAAGAATCACAGCTTCTACCTCGTCACCAACTTTTACAAAGTCGTGAGCAGTACGTAAATGCTGAGACCAGCTCATTTCAGATACGTGAATCAATCCTTCAACACCAGGCTGAATTTCAATAAACGCACCGTAATCAGCAATCACAACAACTTTACCTTTCACCTTATCTTCTACTTTAAGATCAGCACTTAAAGAATCCCAAGGATGAGGTGTTAATTGTTTAAGACCTAAAGCAATACGTTTCTTATTCTCGTCAAAGTCTAAGATAACTACATTGATCTTCTCGTCTAATTTCAAGATCTCCTCCGGATGAGAAATACGTCCCCAGCTTAAATCGGTGATATGTACTAAACCATCTACACCACCTAAGTCGATGAACACACCATAAGAAGTAATGTTTTTAACAGTACCTTCAAGTACTTGTCCTTTTTCTAATTTAGCAATAATCTCAGCTCTTTGTGCTTCAAGCTCATCTTCGATAAGAGCTTTATGAGATACCACAACATTCTTGAACTCGTGGTTGATCTTAACCACTTTGAATTCCATGTTCTTACCTACATAAATATCGTAATCGCGGATAGGCTTCACATCAATCTGAGAACCTGGTAAGAATGACTCAATACCAAATACATCTACAATTAAACCACCTTTTGTACGACTCTTCACAAAACCTGTGATGATTTCGTCGTTATCGTGGGCAGCATTTACACGATCCCAAGATCTTAAGATACGTGCTTTTTTGTGTGACAGCTGTAATTGTCCTTTTGTATCTTCCTGATTCTCGACATATACCTCAATGGTATCACCGATTTTTAAATCAGGATTATATCTTACTTCAGAAGCAGGGATTAAACCATCTGATTTATACCCAATGTTTACAATTACTTCGCGAGATGTGATAGTAACTACTGTACCATCAATCACTTCGTGCTCAGTAATAGACTTCAAAGTATTGGTATACATATCTTCGAGCTTACCGCGCTCATCGGATGTGTAAATCTCTTTTTTGTTTACAAGAGCATCCCAATCGAATGCTTCTTCTACTACCTCTACTTTTTCAGCTTTTGGTGCTTCTTCAGTTGTTTCGGCCTTTGGAGCTTCTACTTCAACAGCTTTTTCTTCTTGTTTTACTGCATCAGCAGCCTGCTCTTCAGCCTTTTTAATGTCTTCGCTCATATTTCGAACTTTTTATTGCCTTTTGGCAATCAATATGTGGTTTTCCATTTTGCCCCATCTTACAAAACTCAAACCCGATTAATAATCAATTAATTACATTTTTATAACGGGGCTGCAAAATTACAATATATTTATGAATTAGCAATGCTTATTCTCCGGAAATTTATACAATTATTTTTTTTAGAAATCCTGAGTATACCACAGAATGATTATACCACTTCGGCCACAGTAAAAGTAGAGCCTCCGATAAAGACCAAATCACCCTCCTGACAGTTCCGAACGGCTGCCATATATGCCTCATTAACACTTTGATACAACTGTCCTTGAAGACCGGACTCATGAGCCTGTTCCGATAAAACCTCCACCGCTAAACCTCTTGGGATATTCGCCTTACAAAAATAATACCGGGCATCTTTAGGAAAGAGTTCTAAGATATGATCGAGCTCCTTATCATCCACTACCGATAGCACAAAGTGAAGCTGTTGGTAGGTCATTTCGGCCAATTGCGACATCACCTGCTGCAAACCTTCGTAATTATGTGCCGTATCGCAAATCACCGGGGGCTGCTCACTCAACTGCTGCCACCTTCCGGCCAACGAAGTGTTTATCACCACATTTTGCAAACCTTTTTTGATACTCTCGAGTGGCAAACCCAATTGCTGTGCCGCACAAACAGCTGTCGCCACATTTTTAAGCTGATAATGACCTTTTAAAGGAAAATCCAGAGTCATCAAACACTCCTCATGATGATATATCAGAAGCACACCGTTTTCCCATTTTGCCGAATACTCATCCTGAGCGAAGAAAATTGACGTTGTTTCGTCTTTGGCTTTTTCAATAAATACCTTATCGGTCTTCGGCTGATGTTCGCCTATCACCACCGACACCCCATTTTTAATAATTCCGGCCTTTTCACCTGCAATAGCTTCCAAAGTGTTTCCTAAAAACTGCATATGGTCTTTGGCAATATTCGTGATAACCGATAATTCGGGCAGAATAATATTGGTACTATCCAGGCGACCACCCAAACCCGTTTCAATAACAGCAATATCCACCTCTTCTTGTGCAAAATAAGCAAAAGCCATCCCAACAGTCATCTCAAAGAACGAAGGTTTAATATCCTGAAAATCTTCACGATGAGAAGCCACAAAAGCAACCACCTCCTCTTCTGAGATCATCTCCCCATTGATCCTGATACGCTCTCTGAAATCGCGCAGATGTGGCGAAGTATAAAGCCCCGTTTTAAAACCGGCTTCCTGATAAACAGAAGCCAACATATGAGCCGTTGAACCCTTCCCGTTAGTCCCGGCAATATGCACAGATTTAAAGGCTTTATGCGGTTGTCCCAACACCTCCATCAAAGCATAAGTATTATCGAGATTAGCCTTATAAGCCGACTTCCCAACACGTTGGAATACCGGTAATTGCGAAAATAGCCATTCTAAAGTTTGTTGATAGGTCATTTGTTAATGGTTAATGGTTAATGATTAATGGTTAATGGTTAATGATTAATGGTTAATGATTAATTCATAATTCGTAATTGTTAATTCGTAATTATTAATTCGTAATTGTTAATTCGTAATTATTAATTCGTAATTGTTAATTCATTAAACGCACGTCCCACATGATTAATAATATCACTGGCTATCAAACTGGGCATCCCTATTTCTTTTGCTGCCAAATCACCACTTAAGCCATGCAAGAATACGCCAATAATAACCGCATCAAAGGGTAAATAGTTCTGCGCTAACAAACCGGCTATCATACCTGTCAGCACATCGCCGGAGCCCGCCGTCGCCATACCGGCATTTCCAGTTGAATTAAAGAACACATTAGCATTGGGGCTGACAATCATGGTATGAGCCCCTTTTATCACTAAATATACCTGATGTTTTTTAGCAAAATCTCTGGCTTTTTCCAGCCTATCAAAGTCGTTCTCGGCTTTACCTGCCAAACGATTAAACTCCCCAATATGAGGGCTTAGAATAGAATTCTTTGGTAGAAAGCTAAGCCAGGTTTTATTCTCGGATAGGATATTTAAAGCATCGGCATCAAATACCATGGGCGAATTCGTTTCCTGAATCAGTATCTTTAAAGCCTTGGCTGTTTGAGCCCGTTTCCCCAGTCCGGGACCTACCGCAATATGAGAATAAGCAGATAAATCGGGGACTTTGGTAAAAGCCTGCTCGCTCTCATCGGGACTCGACATAATTTCGGGAACAGCCCTTACAAACTGGTTAGCACCTGCCGGATGATGCAAAGTAAGCAGACCTGCACCTACCCTTAAAGCCGCATGGCTACTCAATAAGGCCGCCCCCATCTTTTGCGCATCGCCTGCTATCATCAATAAATGACCAAAGCTACCTTTATGCGAGAATTTACTTCGGGGCTTTATCAAACTACTAACTAAGGACGAAGTGATATAGAATGAAGAAGTATCGGTGTTTTGAATATAATCTTCCGACAAGCCAATATCCAGAAGATGCCACTCACCCACAAAAGGTTCATTTTCGGGAAACAAAAATGCTAATTTAGGAAACTGGAAACTGATGGTATAATCGGCCATAAAGATGGTCACACCACGACCAACAGTAGAACTGTCGGAAAACAATCCTGATGGCATATCAACGGACACCTTGATATTGGGTAGTTTGTTTAACTGTTTTACAATCTGTTCCGGAAAACCTCTTAGATTTTTATTCAGGCCACTCCCAAACATGGCATCTACAATAATAGCCTGTGGAGGGATGTCCTGAAAGCCGGGATTCTCAGAGCTTAGATATTGGATATTAGCATTCTCTACTGCTTCTAAACGCTTTAGGTTCACTTGAAAATCAGCAGAATATTTATCATTTAAATTAAGGATATTAACTTGCACCTGATAATTTGCTCCGGCCAACATTCGGGCAATCACCAAACCATCGCCACCATTATTTCCGGGGCCACAGAAGACCACAAAGGCCTGTGAAGGCTTTGCCTTTTGTGCCAGCCAGATAAAACATTCTTTGGCGGCACGTTCCATTAAATCAACCGAGCTGACAGGCTCATTTTTAATGGTATAAGCATCAGCTTCTCTTATTTTTTCTACAGAAAATATTTTTATCGGCATCATTTTATGGAAGTTTTAAGGTTAAGCGAGCCAGATAATCGTAATGCGACCCATTGAGAATCATTTCAGCTTCAAAGCCATTCTTCTCGGCCATATTGGCCATATTATCAAAATCCACAAACAGCCAGGGAAAAGGCTTTGCTTTCATCTCTTTATATTCAATCCTGAAATCTACTTCACCATAATACTTATCTCCAAATTCAATTAAAAAAGAGCCATCTTCTTCTTCAAAGAGATAGATTAAATCCGAAGAATCGAACAGGATCTGGCCTCCGGGCCTCAACAACTTACGGCATTGCTTAAAAAATGCATTAAAACCATCGAGGGTTTCTACCAGACCTATGCCATTCATTAAAAATAATAATGTATCATACTTCTGGTTTTCAATCTTATAGAAATCAACACAATGAGCATCACTCACGCCTCTGAGTTTCATCACCTCCACGCTTAGCTCACTAATATCTATCGAAGTACAGGACTTATTCATTTGCGCTAATGCCAGGCTATGAATACCGGTGCCGGCGCCAACATCTAAGATATCGCCTTTAGCCAGCTCCAAAGCTTTTTGCTCCAGCTCAGGCATCTCATCAAAGCTTCGGAAGAAGTACGACACATCGTAAGGCTCATCATCCGCCACCGATGTCCCCACTATCAGCGCTGCTCCTCTGAGGCCTTTCTGATAATCCATCAGAGCCTGCCCCATGGCATCGTCTTTATGATTGATACATTTAGTCATTATTAATTTTCCCTAAACAAGAAATCGCTATACAAAGCAAGTTCAAAACATCCTACTTATACAGTTTATACCAAACCTTATAGCTGTTTTTACTTTCCAGATATAATTCATCAAAAGCACTGGCCCATAATAAGGTGAAGTTCCGTCCTTTGGCTTTTACCCTGATAGGTTCCGCAAACAACAAATCCCCTGTTTTTAAATCGAAGAATGTTAACCAGGCTGATAAATACTTATCCTTAGAATTCATAGATTCTACAATATACACCATCCCAAAACCATTTTTCGAGAAATCGGAATAGTTTTTAATATACTTCCTTATTTGCTTGAGCTCCAGATTTGAACCCTCATAAACAATAATATCTTCGGGGTTGATTTGAGCGTTTATCGAATAGGTAGCGGTATCGTAGGAAACCTTTTTTTTCTTCAAAGGCCTTCGCATATCAAAACCTTTACGATCGTCCAAATACATATCGTTCCACTCTTTATAATAACGATGAACCAAAGTAGAAGAATCGGGGACTTTTTTATGTACTACAAATTTGGCAAAGGTAAAATCCAAACCATAAAACCTAATCTTCTCAGATTGGAAAAGCTCCGATTTAGTTTGCGTCCATCCCAAAACAGTGCTTAATAAGAAAACAATTAAAAATATTTTTTTCATCAGTGTAAAATTTTGTAATTATCTGTTAGTAAATTAGTTTCATGATTAAAAATGATAGCCTACCTGAATGACATATCTAAAGCCCATACCAAATTTACTGGCTGCACCGCTGGAATTAATGGCTCCCAAGTCCATAAAAGTATTCAGCCAGGGATATTTATCTAATAATTGCTCTTTAAGATAATCGCCTTCTCCTACATCCAGACCTAACTCACCTGTAAAATCAGCTTTAGCATGATAAAAGCTAACACTGGGACCTACCAATATCATATCAAGGGAGAGTTTATCCCAAAATAAAAACTGATATCCCAGCTCAAAACCAAGGCTTAACATCTTAAAATTAGCATCAACACCAATATCATTGGCAATATGTTCGTTATCAATTATCCGAAGTTTAGAATCGAAAGCATATTGATAATAGCTGATGTATGGACCAATATACACCCCTTCGGGAGCATTATGAAGATTCTTCGACTTGATGTAAAACCTATAATCTATAGCCGTAGAAAAGCCGATTCTGTCGCCATGCTCCACATAAGAAATCTCTAAAGAATCGTTGTCTAAAAACTCGGGAAAGATCAGCAAGCCTGCATTTACCGACATGCTCTGGTTCTCTTTAATGATGCGCTCGTAACCAAGTGTGATATTCGTAACATTTATCATCATGGGGGTTAAATTCCACCTGATAGTATTTCTCTTTTGCTTAATGGCACTTGTATCTTTTACTAAATCTTGTGCCATAATGGTAGTTACTCCCATAAATAAGAGCATGATAGTAAAAAGCTTCTTCATAGACAATATCAATTTGATTTAATTCTGTTCAAAGATAATTAAAGTCCTGAAAGTAAAAAACCCGAAATAAGAAGTTTTGTTGGCTTTGCCTGATTATTTACCGACCTTTTAATATCTCACCCACATCATTGATGATCTTCTTGGACAGGTTCTCAGCTGTGGTTACCGAATTGCTTTCGGAATAAATTCTGATAATAGGCTCTGTATTAGATTTTCGGAGGTGTATCCAGCCTTCTTCAAAATCTATCTTCACCCCATCTACAGTCGATACCTCTTCTTTTTTATATTTTCTGGCAATTTTATTCAATATCGCATCTACATCCATATCGGCTTCCAGGTTGATCCTGTTTTTAGAAATAAAATAACCCGGATACGAAGAGCGGATATTACTCACCTTTTCTTTTTTCTCGGCCATCAGGCTTAAAAACAAGGCAATTCCAACCAATGAATCTCTACCATAATGCAATTCAGGAAGAATCACACCACCATTTCCCTCACCGCCGATAACGGCATTGGTCGCCTTCATCTTTTCCACCACATTGACTTCACCTACGGCCGAAGCATTATAGTCGACACCATATTTCAACGATATATCGCGCAAAGCTCTGGTACTACTCAGATTAGATACGGTATTCCCTTTTTTCTTAGACAGCACATAATCGGCTACAGCCACCAAAGTATATTCTTCGCCAAACATATCACCATTCTCCGATACTATGGCCAAACGATCCACATCGGGATCTACCACAAAACCCACATCGGCTTTTTGCTTCACCACTTCGCTGGAAATCACATTTAGGTTCTCGGGAAGCGGCTCCGGGTTATGAGGGAAAACACCCGTAGGCTCGGCATATAAAGGCACAATATTCTTAACCCCTAAGGCTTTTAGTAATACAGGGATGATAATACCACCTGTGGAATTGACCGCATCAAAAGCCACTTTGAAATTAGCCTTCTTAATAGCACTCACTTTCACCAAATCCAGTTTTAATATCTCCTGAATATGTTTGTCTATTTGGGTATCATCGGTAATAATCTCACCTAAATCATCAATTTCTTTAAACTGCACATCACCCTTATCAATGGCCTTTAACAAAGATTCTCCCTGAGCAGCCGAAATAAACTCACCTTTGCCATTCAGTAGCTTCAAAGCATTCCATTGCTTAGGATTATGACTGGCTGTGAGAATAATACCACCCTGTGCTTTCAGGTCTACCACGGCCATTTCAACGGTTGGTGTGGTACTCAATCCCAAATTCACTACGGTTACGCCCATAGCCACCAGGGTTTGGTTCACCAGCGATTCAATCATCTCACCACTCAAGCGTGCATCGCGTCCTACAACAATTTTAATATGGTCCTTTCCGGAATCCTGATAAATAAAACTGGCAAAAGCAGATGCGAAACCTATGATATCAACAGGGGTAAGACCTTCGCCTTCTTTTCCACCAATGGTACCACGGAATCCTGAGATTGATTTAATAAGAGTCATAATTAATATTTTTTATGTGCGTTAAATTTTTACAAAAATAATATAAATATATATTATCATTCGTAAAATTTATAATTTTGCAAAATATTATTACAGCATGGACGAAAACTTTGATCATTATTCCAATGAGGAATTCGAAATACTAAAAAGTCGTTTTTTCGATATGAAAGATAAAGGCTTGTCAGTGTATTTAGATGCAGATGATTACGATATTCTTATTGATTACTTTTTTGACAAAGAAGATAAGGTGAATATTGAGTTGGCCATCGACTATGCCATAAAACAACATCCCGGAAACGATGATTTTTTATTGAAGAAAGCCCATCTTTTTGCATTATACGGCAAAGACGAGCAAGGGCTTAAGCTCCTGGATACCATCACTAATTTTGCCGAAGACTCGGAATATTATATGATTCGCGGCATCATACTGAGCAACCTGCAGAAATACAGAGAAGCCATTGAGGAATACACCAAGGCGATTAATGGTGAACAGGATCTGGAAGAGATCTATTCGAATATTGCTTTTGAATATGAGAACCTGGAGCAATTTGATAAAGCCATTGAATACCTCAATAAAGTTCTGGATATCAACATAAATAACGAAGCAGCTATCAACGAAATAGGTGTTTGCTACGAGATGAATAATAAGTCGGATGAATCCATCAAATACTTCAACCGTCTGATTGATCAACATCCCTATTCGCGTGCTGCCTGGTTTAACCTGGCCATTGCCTATAACAGTATGGGAGAAAACAAAAAAGCGATTAATGCTTATGAGTTCTCACTGGCCATCGACCCTAAACAAGCCAATGCTTTGTTTAATGTTGCCAATATCTATGCGGGTATGGATCAACACGAAAAAGCCATTGACTACTACCGGGAAACCATTGAGATGGAGGAAGCCGATGCCATTACCTATTATTATATGGGCGAATCGTACGAAAAACAACATTTATTTGACGATGCGCTGAAAGCTTATGACAAATCTTACGACTTAAACAATGAGTTTCACGAAGCACAATTAGGGATTTCCCGCTGTCATTTTATCATTGGAGACGAAGAAAGAGCTTTTAAATCCATTAATGAAGTGGTGGATTTAAACGAACCCTTCCCCTTATTCTGGAGTATTCGCCTACTAAAACTCGAAGAGTTGGGATTCTCGAAATTAGCTTATCATGCTATTTTTAAACTGATTAAGAAATACCCTCTCGAACCTGTCTATCTGGCTATTCTGGCATCTTTAACCAGCCATCATGATATATCCAAAGCCATTAACATCTTACAAGATACTTTGCTGGAGTTTGTTCATTCCGACAAAAGAGCCATCATCTTATACCTCTTGGGTTTATTTCAAATGCAAACCGACAAAATAACATTGGGTTTGAGCTCTTTCGAAGAAGCTATCATACTCGATAAAGAAGATTTCTTAAATCCTTTGGTGCAGACGGAGTTGTCAAATGTCACTCATCCCGAATTGAAAAAACTCATCGAAAAATACCAACTCATTAAATAAAAAAACGGCCTACCTATGAAAAATTTAATCAGTGTATTTTTTAAAGGGATGGCCATGGGTGCTGCCAATGTGATTCCCGGAGTTTCCGGTGGGACCATTGCCTTAATCACCGGCATCTTCGAACGGCTTATTAATGCCATTAAGTCTTTTAATCTGGTAGCCATTAAACTGCTTTTCGCCGGTAAGATTAAAGAACTAATCCAACACACCGATTTATACTTCCTTCTGGCACTTTTTGCCGGTATTGGAGCTTCCATCATCACTGTGGCCAGGCTCTTTGCCTATTTATTTGAACACTACCCTATTTACCTTTGGTCCTTTTT
>Ga0256827_10002235_pt1 | contig 12499 bp, 11 predicted proteins | sample CV84metaG_FD_185977 | JGI IMG/M metagenome (GOLD analysis project Ga0256827, IMG submission 185977) | Hydrothermal vent microbial communities from East Pacific Rise, Pacific Ocean - CV84 | ecosystem: Environmental > Aquatic > Marine > Hydrothermal vents | place: Pacific Ocean: East Pacific Rise... | reverse complement strand
ACCTTTTTGTACAATCACAGGTATCTCATCACCTTCTAGGAAAACACATTGTGCACCATCACTTTGCTGAAGCATATTTTCTGATTCTAGCCCTGTAATAACCTTGGCAAGTTCATCATTATAAAAACTCTCTGCACGTACATCTTCACGGGTAAGATTGACATCAAGTTTTTCATAGACTTCTTCACAGTGACCTAAAGAGATATCAATAAATTTTTGCCATAATTGTAAACAGTGTGCATCACCTGATTGTATCTTGACCACATACTCTCTCGCCTTGTTTGCAAAGTCTGCATCTGCATCGAAACGCCCTTTGGCATCTTTGTAAAACTGCTCTAAATCTTTTAAAGAGACAGAAGCATCTTCTCCTGTCTCTTCAAGATAAGCAATCAACATACCAAACTGCGTACCCCAATCACCAATATGGTTTTGACGTATCACCTCATCACCCAAAAAGCTAAGCAAGTTTGCCAGAGTATCACCAATAATCGTAGAACGCAGATGCCCCACATGCATCTGTTTAGCCATATTTGGACCAGAATAATCTACCACAACTTTGATAGGGTTTTCTCTACGGCCAATGCTTAATCTATCATCATGTAAAGCTTTCTTTGTCTCTTTTGCTAACCAAAGTGGATTTATCCATAGGTTAATAAACCCTGGACCTGCTATCTCAGCTTTGTTTAGTACACCACTAAGATCTATATGATCTATGATATTTTGTGCAATCTCTCTAGGGTTTTTACCTAGCTTCTTAGAGAGAGCCATAGCCCCATTAAACTGATAGTCCCCAAACTCTGGCTTGCTAGCCTCAGAGACAGACATAGGGGCATGCTCTATACCAGCTTTAGTAAAAGCATCTTGTATAACGTCATTGATATGTGATTTTAATTTCATGATTTTTCCGTACGGATAGGGTAGATGTTATGAGTCAAAATGCTCATAACGTATATATTGAGAGAATTAAGCGTTTTCGCTTTTTTTCTCTTCTATTTTTGTTTCAACTTCATCAGCAGTCTTAGAAGCAACTTCTTTTACATCTTCTTCATCTTCTTTAATTGCTTTTTTAAAGTCTTTGATTCCTTTACCCATACCTTTTGCAAGATCTGGAATTTTTTTTGCTCCAAAAAGAAGCACAACAATCGCTAATACGATTAGTAGTTCTGGCATACTTGGCATACCCATGTCAATCCTTTGTTTCGCTACATTGAGCATTAATTTCAATAATTATACTGCAAAATGTTTAATGTTTCTGTTTACCTAACCATTGTGTGATAAATTTACCTTCATCTTCACTACTTTGTTTCAATCTAGCTGCATTTGCTACTATCACAAACTCACCCGCTGCTTTTTCTACTGTATCATTGATAATAGTAAAATCATACTCACCTACTGCTTCTATCTCGCTCTTGGCATTTTCGAGGCGATTAAGTATCACTGATTCATCATCTGTACACCTTGCACGCAAACGCTCTTCTAATGCACTTAACGTAGGAGGAGTAATAAACGCTGAAGTCGTAATATCATTCATCTTCGCACGCACAAGTCTATGTCCTTGCACATCTATATCAAAAATAACCAGTTTACCCTCTTCTAATGCCTCTCTTACAGGTCTCAGTGAGGTACCATAATAGTTACCATGTACCTCAGCATACTCTAAAAAGTTACCCGCTTTTATATCTTCCTCAAAACTTTCTTTAGTTACAAAAAAATAATCCACACCATTTTTTTCACCTACTCTAGGCTCACGAGTGGTTGTAGAGATAGAGAAATAATATTCACCTATTTCACTTGCCGCTGCATTAATAATGGTACTTTTCCCCGCACCACTAGGGCCAGAAAGTACTAGTATAGCACCTTTTTGCATTAGTCATTATCCTCTAGTTTTATAGAAACTTCTATCTCTTTACCTTTAAGTAGCTTTTTCATCTGCTTACGTTTAAGTGTTACTATAGCCACTTGTACTGCATCTTCTATACGCTCCAGCTCTTCTTCTGTAAATTTAACAGATTTTTTACTTTTTTTCTTCATTTTTTTATTTTTCTTTTTGGAAGATTTTGTTTTTTTGTTTTTCTTACTCTTTTTAGCAGATTCTTTTTCATTAGAAAAAATAATCATCTCATCACTTGTACTTAGTGAGTCAACTATCTCTTCTTCATCTACTATCTCTAAGCCATCAGCTATGAGTTGCTCTTTAATTGCTGCTACTTTACGCATTTCTAACTCTTCTTCACTGAGTTCTTCTTCGTTTACTTCTATCTCATCATCCATCTCTAAAAGAGATTTTATTTTTTCCAATTCATATGCATCAAGTACTTGTGTCCCCGAAGTGTGTTTTCCTTCCATAGCTTTTTCAACTTCTTCTAGCTCTTGGGTGTCTGCTAATTCTTCTTCATCCAGTACATCATCTACTTCTACAATACTCTCAAGTACATCTATAATCTGAGAAGGTAAAAAAGGCTTTTTTATACTCATGTCAAAACCTGTATTAGCAGCATCTTCATTGGTTAAAAGTATCTTCTTCCCTATAGTCAAAATATCCCCTATATTCAACACATCTGCTTCATACGATGCATCATCTATAAACACCACATCATAGCTACCATGCTGTATAGTGCTAACCCCCGATACTTCTTCAAGTACCATATGTTCATCACGCGTACAAAGTGCTAACAATCGTGAGACCACAGGGTTGTCATTTATGAGTAAAATATTCATTTTTTGCTCCATAAGTATATTGCTATGATTATAGTGTAACTCTGGTTAGGGCTTGGTTTTAAAAAAATGTGTATATTAGAAAGAATATTTATAGTATAAGTGGTACACCCTGCGAGATTCGAACTCACGACCTTCGGTACCGCAAACCGATGCTCTATCCAGCTGAGCTAAGAGTGCACATTTAAAATGTAGTAGCGATATTTGGAACGCAATTATAGCAGACTAAACTTTACTTTTCAAGTAATCCCATCGTACCAAATAATTCATGTGCTTTGGGATTAGAGATAAAGGTATGGTTATAAGGGTGTTCAAGCTCTATAGTTTCAAACTTATCTAAGTTTAGTTGCTTTTTTAGTGCCTTTGCATGTGTACCAAATAAAATGAGCTTTGGGGCATCATTTTCTAATTGATTAAGTAGTGTTTGTATAAAAGGTTGCCAAGCTTTTATATGTCTATTAGAGCTCTTTTTATCTGTAAATACCAGTGCCGTATTTAAAAGTAAAACCCCACTTTTTTCAAAGTTTACTCGTAGCTCATCGATGCTTGTAATGAGTATTGTTTTATCTATCTTTGCTATTGCTTCTTGTGAGGTATCGTTAGTAGTCAGATCCCCTCTTTGAACCAATGCCATTTTTACAAAATTGCGTAACGAAGTAGCACGGTTCACTTCTTTAGAAAGTCCTGTGTCTGAAAAAATAGTTTTTACATTGGTATCTATAAAAGCATAGCCCCCTGCACTCTCTACCCTAGGGTACGGATCTTGCCCAAAAAGAATGTATTTTACTTTTTCTTTAGGTAGGGTTTTAAAGGCATTAAAGTAGTTGTCTTTCGTAGGGAAATAACTTGTATCATGTTCCAGAAACAGCTTATAATCTTTACTAAGTGTATCGTATGACACTTCAGGTATTTCACTCCAAGAATTAGAGGGCACTTTTATTCTTTTTCTTAATCGTATCAAATTTGATAATGAGTTCTACTCTTTTTACTGGTATACCAAGGCGCTTTGCTACTTCTTCTTTAGTCTCTCCCGCATGTATATATTTCATTACATCAGTTTGTACAACATTATTATCTGTAAATTCTTGTGTTTGGATTCTTGCTGCCATACTCTTTTTATTGGTCTCTATTTGCTCTTTAAGTTTGTCTTCGTTCTCTTTAGAAAGATGGATAGATTTTTTATATTCAGTTTTTAATGCCTCTATGGTCTCTGCTTGTTCTTGTATGGTTTGCTCTAAAGTCTCTTTAGTCTCTATAGCTTTTTTCTCTGCATTTTTTTGCATACTATTTAGCTCTTCGATACTTTTTTCTTTCTCTGTAGTCTCTTGCTCTAGGGTATGTAGACTTTTTCTTACTTCTGCAAAGGCTAAATCTTTTGCTTTTAATGACTCTTCTAATGTCTGTACACTCTTATGAAGTATTTCCACTTCTGTACTGTATTTTTCAGTATTTTTCTTTTGTGCTTCTTGCTCTTGTGCTAACTTTTCTTGTGCCATAGATAAATCTTGTTCTAAATTCTCTATTGTTTTTTCTTGTTCTTTTTTTAGTGATTCTATCGTCTCATCTTTATCTATCACTTTTTTCTCTAAGTTATCTATGTTGCCTTTGGTATTTTCTAACTCTTCGTGGTGTTTTTTTCTCATAGATGCCATGGTGTCATTAATATATTGTAAAGCTTCTTCAGAAGATACTCTATCTTCTTCTGCTTTTTTCATAGTTTCATCTTTTAGTTTATTGACTTGTATAATATCTGTTTCTTTTTGCTTTACAGTTGCTTCTAGTTTAGCTATGGCTTGTACTGTTTCTTTTTCTATCTCTTCTTGCATTTCATTGAGTTCTAAAATAGTTTTATGTTTATTTTCCAACTCTTTTTGAAGTTGTGCGACATGTACATTATTTACTTCTACATTAGTATCATGTGTTTTATTTAATGTCTCTATATCTACTTTTAGCCTAGTCAATTGCTCTTCTAACTCTTGCTTCTCTTCTTTCAATTCTCGTGACTCTTTAAAGTGTGTTTGATTGAGTTCTAATACAGTTTTTTGTTCTGTACTTAATCTTTCATTTACACTAAAGAGTTCCTCTTTTGCTTTTGTTAACTCTTCATCATATTTTTCTTCTAGTGAACTAATCTTCTTATTTTTCTCATCTAAAGTTGTCTCTAATGTATTTAGGTTTTTTGCAGCTTCTTGCACAGCCTCTTCATATTTAGTTTCAATTTGTACGATGGTTTCATTTTTATTTTTTATAGTATTTTCATGTAATTGATTAAGTTCTAATACTGTTTTTTGTTCTGTACTTAGTGTTTCGTTTAGGTTAGACAGTTCTTCTTTTGCTTTTGTCAACTCTTCATCATATTTTTCTTCAAGTGCAATAATCTTCTTATTTTTCTCATCTATGGTTGCTTCTAATGTTTCTAAATTTTTTGCTGTCTCATTCATAGATTCTTCATACTTGGCTTCTAATTGTATAATGGCTTCATTTTTATTTTTAATGGTCTCTTTATGTACTTCATTTTGTTCAGTTGCTTTGGCTTGTGCTTCTTCTAGTGTTTTGATAGTTTCTTTTTTTGCTTCTACTGCTTGGGCAAGTACTTTCATCTCATCTTTGGCTTCCTGCACTACAGCTTCATGCGTCTCTTTTAACTCTAAAATCACCTTTTCATTTATACTTAAAGTATTTTCAAGTGATTCCAAAATTGTACTTTTTTCTTCTAATTCTTTTTTATGTTGTTCTTCTAATGTTTCTATTTGGCTTGTATGCTTCTCATCTGTTTGTTTCTGTAGTACTTGATTCTCTTCCAATCTTTTTACCGTATCATGTTGTATGGTCTCTAATGCTACAAACTTTTCTTTTTCTTTTTCTAGTTTATCTTTAAGTGATGTGACTCTCTTTATTTCGCTTTGTATAGCTTCATCTTTATGTGCTAGAGCTATTTTATGTTCTTTTATACGTGTTTGCATCTGTATCTCTTTGTCAGATATCTCTTTTTCTAACGTGACTACTCTCTCATTTTTTTCTTCTAATTTATGCTCATAGCTATTTGTAAGTGTCTCTGTTTGTTCTTCTAGTGCTTGCTGTTCTTCTTTGCCTCTTTGTATAGCTTCTTCATATAGCTTTGTGCGCTCTTGTGTATGTTCTTCATTTTCTTTAAGTATTTGTTCTAATTCCTCTATATTTTTATCTCGTAGACTTAAAAGTTCTTCTAAATTACCTACTTGTTTTTTATGTTTTATCTCTATTTCATCATTTTTTGTAAGAAGTTCAGCAATTTCTGTTTCTTTCTTTTGTATGGTTTGTTCTTGTTGCATTCTTTTTTCTTCTGCAACAGCTCTTTCTTCTTCTTGTTCTCTCCTCAGTGATACAAGCATCTTTTTTTCATGTTCTATGGCTTCACTACTCTGCATAGCTTCTGCTTGATGTTTAGCTATAAGTGTTTGCATGTGTGTCTCTTGGTCACTTATCTTTTTTTCCAATGAGACAACTATTTTTTTGTTTTCTTCTTGCTGATGTTCATAACTCTGTTTAAGTGTAGTTATTTGTGCTTCTAAGTTTGATTTTTCTTCTTTACTTTTTTGTATACTTTCTTCATGCATTTTTTCATTGTTTACTATATGCTCTTCTTTTCTTTAAGTTTTTGTTCTAAGGCAAATATAGTATTTTTACTTTTATTTTCTAATTTATTGTGTATCTCTTCTAGGTTTGAAATATTATTATTTTTAGTGATTATTACTTCATCTAAAGCTTGTTTTTCTGCTTCTTTTTGAGCAATAATCTCTGCATGTCTTTTTTGAAGACTATGCATACCCTTATCTTTTTGTTCAATAGTATGTTCTAAAGCTATACGTTTTTCTTCTGATTGCTGTATAGCAACATTATGCATCATCTTCAACTCTTCTGCTGCACTCTGTTTCTCAGCAGAATCTTGCTCCATTGCGATAATTTTTTGAGTTACTTCTTGTATCACTTCTTCATGCGACATACCTATTTGCTTTATCTCTTGTATTTGCCTGCGGATAGTATCTTCCAAACTAGACTTCGTCTCTTTAAGTGTTAAAATAACTTTCTTTTTACTCTCTATTTCTTTTTGCTGTATTTCTGATTTTTCCAGTACTATTTTTGACTGTGCATAAATCTCTTTCATCGAGGAGAGTGATTCGGATTTAAGTTCAACAGCTTGTTCAAGTACAGAGATTTTATCTGCAAATTTTTTATTACTTCTGTGCAGGAGTATAAGGATAACTACTAAGAAAAAGAGTAAAACAAAAATAATGGCAGGGATATCTTCCATGTTCATATTACAATACCTCTAGAATAATGAATAGTATAAATATAAAGCCTAAATAACCATTGACTGTAAAAAAGGCTTTGTCAATTTTTGTAAAATCTTTGTTTACAATATAATGTTCATAGCCCAGCATCAGTGTAGAACAAAGTACTGCTAACTGTGCCCAAATACCTAACCCTGCTTCTAATACAAACATAATCCATAAGACAATGGCTACAATATGAAAACTTCTTGCTATCCACATAGTATTTTTAGCGCCAAACTTTGAGGGTATGGAATGTAAGCCATTTTCCTTATCAAACTCCATATCCTGTAAAGAGTAAAGTAAATCAAATCCTGCTACCCAAAACATCACCCCTAGAGCAAGATAGATAGACCATAGCGTAATCTCTCCAGATACCGCTACTACACCTGCGATAGGTGCTAACCCTAGGCTTAGCCCTAGTATGATGTGAGCTAGTGCTGAAAAGCGCTTAAATAGCGTATAGGCTCCTAAGACTATAAGTATAGGAATAGCAAGTTTAAAGGCTAGTGTATTTACAAAATATGCCACCACTATAAATAGCAAGGCATTTATAATAATAAACCCTAACATTTGCACATTAGAGATTCTACCATCCACAGAAGGCCTTCCTTTTGTACGAGGGTTAAGTATATCTACATCTCTATCAAGATAACGGTTGACACCCATGGCAAAATTTCTAGCACTTATTGCAGCCAATGTACCTAGTATCAATAACCTCCAACCAAACCAGCCTGAACCTGTATCAAGAGAAGAAGCTACTAGCATAGCTATAAAAATAAATGGTAAAGAAAATACAGAATGCTTAAACATAACCAGCTCAGAAAAAACATTTAATTTTTCTACAAAGATATTACTTTTTAGTTCTTTACTTTTCATACTATACTTTACTTTCTATGGGTGAGGTATTTTGAGTTTAGAGTTTAATGACCAAGCGATAATCATCACCAAAAATGCAATGATATATCCACTCGTGATAATACCATACGCCGTCAATAAATAAAGTAACCAAAGCAAAATAGCCCCTAAAGGTGTAGGTACGCCTTCAAAGTACTTTTCTACTTCTCCGACATCTACTTTAAGATTAAATTCAACAAGCCTTCTTAATCCATTAATAATATACCAAATAAAAACTAGTCCTAAAAGTAACTCTTCAAAACCAACTATACCACTATATTGTTTTACGGCATAAAAAAGTAAAAATGCTGGCATCACTACAAAAGATAAAAAATCTGCAAAGGAGTCTAACTGTATTCCAAACTCTGTGGAAAGTTTATATTTACGTGCGAGTTTACCATCTATAATATCACATGCCCCACCTATCCATGCGAGTACAATAGCTGTAAAAAAATCACCTTTAACGATGAAGTAAATAGCCATTACACCCATTGTGATATTTAAATAAGTTACGATATTAGCAATATTAAAACGATTGTCCTTGTCAAACAAATTCATACTTTCCTTTCTGTACTAAAAGATTATTTTACCTTTTTTGGGGTTATGGTATGATTACGCTATGAATAATTTTGAACAACTTGCTATCATTGGTTCCACGGCATCTGGTAAAACATCGCTTGCCATTAAAGTTGCACAACAAATGAATGCCTATATTCTTTCTCTAGATTCACTCTCTATTTACAAAGAGATTGATATTGTCTCAGCTAAGCCTACCTTAACAGAACAAAAGGGTATTACACATTTTGGACTGGACTATCTCTATCCAAATAAAAGCTTTGATGTGACAACTTTTATTAAACTTTACCATGAAGTTTACGAACGTTGTTTAGAAAACAATAAAAATCTTGTTATTGTAGGAGGAACTAGCTTTTACTTAAAAATGCTTATAGAAGGTATCTCAGAATTACCTACTATTTCAGAGAAAACCAAAACACTCACCAAAGAACATTTACAAGACGTAGAAAAATCCTATACTTTTCTAAATACACTAGATACACCTTATATGTCACACATAGAATCTAAAGATATTTACCGTATAGAAAAGGCACTTCATATTTATATAGAAACTTCACTTACACCTACAGAGTACTTTAAATTTCATCCTCCTATAGCTACCATTACTGAACCACTTCCCATCTATCAAATAGTATGGGAAAGAGCTATACTCAAAGAACGCATAGCATTACGTACTAAACTCATGCTCAATGATGGTCTCATAGATGAAATATGTATGCTAGAAAAAAAGTATGGACGCTCACCAAATAGTATGAAATCCATAGGTATCAAAGAGACACTAGCCTACCTAGATGGTATCTATGACAAAGAGATGCTTATAGAAAAAATCACTATCAATACAGCACGATTGGCTAAAAGACAAAGTACCTTTAACAATAGTCAATTTGAAGATGTAACAAGAGGAAGTGTTGAAGAGTTGGAAAAAATATTATTATAAGGTGCGTTTACTAACGCACCCTACAAATTATCGATTAATACCCACTCGCACTAATCATATAGTACAAGTATGATACTAGTGGCTGTACATAGAAGATAGCAGCAACAGTAGCTACTGTTGCAAACCCAATGATTGCCATAAGTGGTTTAGAGATATTGTAATATACAGTATCTACATCTTTTACTGGATCTTTCAGGAACATATACACGATGAGCTTCAAGTAATAGTATGCTGCAATAGCTGAGTTAAGCCCCATAACAATTGCTAACCATACATACCCAGCATTGACTGCTGCTTGCATTACATAAATCTTACCCCAGAATACTGAGAATGGAGGAACCCCTGCAAGTGAAAGCATAAACAGACCCATTACTACCGCACCCATAGGCATAATTTGAATAAGTCCTGCAAATTTTTCATAAGGGTGGTCATAACGTGCATTGAATCTTCTCTTTTTATGACGAGATATCCATAGCATAGCAAAAGCACCAAGGTTAGTAAACATAAATAGACCATAGTATAGGAATATTGCTGTATTTCCCTCTGTAGTATCTAGCGCAAGTGCTGCCATGATGAATCCAGCATGAGAGATAGATGAATATGCAAGCATACGTTTTACATCACCTTGAACCAGTGCCATAATATTTGCAAGTGTCATTGTAAGTACTGCTAGTACCAAGATAGTAACACGTACCCACTCAACACCAAGGTCGATGTACATACCAAAGATTCTAATACTTACAACAAATGCTGCTATTTTAGGAACTACTGACATATACCCTGCAAGTGGTGCAGAAGCTCCCTCGTAGACATCTGGTGCCCATGTATGGAAAGGGAAAAGTGAAAGCTTAAATGCAAAGGCTACCAATAAAAGTACTGATGAACCAAAGATAGCAATCATAAGTCCAGTTTCATTCATACGTGTTGCCATAATTTCTGCTACTTTGTAGAGTTCTATAGAACCTGTAAGTGCATAAACTACTGCTGAACCCATAGCAAAAAAAGCAGCTGCAAGTGCACCCATAGTAAAGTACTTCACTGCTGCCTCATAAGAGTTCGCTCTGTTGTGAAGTGCAATGAGTGTATAGAGTGCCAATGATGCTGTCTCAATCCCTACAAAAATAAGGATAAGGTTATCTGTAGCTACCATAAATTGGAATCCTGCAATCATAAATAAGAAAAGTGCAAAAAATTCTGGGTAAGAATACTCATGGAAACGCTTAGATGTCAGTGCCAATGGTATAAATATCATAGAAGCACCAATAATCATGAGCTGTGAAATAATAGAAATTCCATCTATAAGCATGACATCAAAGAAACCACGTTCATTTACATTGAGTCCCAATACAGAACCAAAATCAATAAAAAGTACAAGTACTGTAAGCATAACATACAGTGACTTGTCTAGTTTTTCATTAATCAAATCAAGGATTAAAATAATCAAACCACCCGCAATAGCGATAAGCATGGGTGCCAGTGTTATAAGGTTTAGACTTTCTAAACTTACATTAATAGGTGCTAACATTACTTCACCTCCTTCGCTGGTTTTGAAACTCTTATCATATCTTTTGCCTCTTGTGTGATAGCTTTTTCATCCATAAAATTCAACATTGCTTTTACAGAGTTATCTATAGGTTCAAGTACTGGCTTAGGATATACACCTAACCAAATAACTATAGCTACCAATGGAATGAGCGACCATGTCTCTCTACCATTTAAGTCTTTTAGTTTTTTGTTTTCTTCATTGTCTAGTGGACCAAAGAAAGCAAGTTTCATCACTCTGAGCATATAGATTGCACCTAATATAATAGATGTACCTGCTAAGATAGTAATGATTGGTGAGACTTGATAGAAACCTATAAGAACAAGGAATTCTCCAACAAAACCAATAGTAAGTGGTAATCCCACAGAAGCCATAAGCATAATACCAAAGATGATAGCATACTTAGGCATTACAGCTGCAAGTCCACCAAATTCTGAAAGAAGTTTCGTGTGTCTACGTTCATAAATCATACCTACCAACATAAACAGCGCACCCGATACAATCCCATGAGAAAGCATTTGGAAAATAGAACCCGATAATCCCTCTGCATTCATAGCAAAAAGACCTAGCATAATGATACCCATATGTGATACTGACGAGTATGCAATAACTTGTTTCATATCTTTTTGTGCATAAGCAATCATTGCTGTATAGATAACCATGATAAGTGAGAGTACCGCAATAGGTACAATCGCCATTACTGAAGCATCTGGGAACATTGGTAGTGAGAATCTTACAAATCCATATGTACCCATTTTCAGGAGTACTGCTGCAAGAATGACTGAACCAATTGTAGGTGCTTGTCCATGCGCATAAGGAATCCATGTATGGAATGGAAACATTGGGACTTTAATAGCAAACCCAATAAAGAATGCTGCAAAAAGCCATAACTGGTAATTTACTGGAAGCACCAGTGCATACCAATCTGTAATAGCAAAGCTCCATACGCCTGTAAGGTTATGGTAAATGTATGCTACAAATAACATACCTACTAACATGATAAGTGACCCTGTAAATGTATACAAGAAAAACTTTATGGCTGCATATTCTCTTTTTGGACCACCCCATGCACCAATGATATAAAGCATAGGTACAAGAGAAAGCTCCCAGAATAGATAAAAGATAATGGCATCTAGTGCTACAAACACACCCACCATTGTCATCTCTAAGAAAAGAAGTGTAACAATCATGTTTTTAATGTTCTTTGTCTCTCCCATAGATGCCATACCGATAAGTGTCATCAATGTTGTCATAATAATAATGAACAATGAAATACCATCTGCACCCAAATAATATGTAATCCCCATATCTGGAATCAATGGAATCATTTCAACAAATTGCATACCTGCATTAGACATGTCAAAACTAAACCATAACCACAATGAAAGAAAGAATTCAATCGCTGCTACAGTAATACCGTAAGCTCTTGCACTCTCCTTATTTACTACAAATCCAAGCAGTCCTGCAACTGCTGGGAAGAAAACCAATACACTTAAAATATTATCCATCTCGTCCCCTTAA
>Ga0256827_10002234_pt1 | contig 12499 bp, 13 predicted proteins | sample CV84metaG_FD_185977 | JGI IMG/M metagenome (GOLD analysis project Ga0256827, IMG submission 185977) | Hydrothermal vent microbial communities from East Pacific Rise, Pacific Ocean - CV84 | ecosystem: Environmental > Aquatic > Marine > Hydrothermal vents | place: Pacific Ocean: East Pacific Rise... | reverse complement strand
AATAGATAGTTATAAATATATTACAATTATTACACATATCAACCCTGATGCTGATACTATTGGTACAGGATTGGGTATTTATCATATTCTTAAAAATCTTGGTAAAAATGTGGAGATAGTCAATTTCTCATATCAATTTAGTAATGGTGTTAAGTTTTTAAGAGGATTTGATAAGATTAAAAATAGAATTGATTATGAAGATTCTATTATTATTGCTTGTGATTGTGGGGATATTGGAAGGATTGGATTTGATATTAGTGGTAGAGAAATCATTAATATTGACCATCATTATGGAAATAGTAATTTTGGTATTTTAAATATAATTAATGATAGAGCAGTATCAGCTTCACAAGTAGCATATCAATTTCTAAAAGATGATTTTAAAATTGATAGAGTAGTGGCAGAGTGTTTTTATACAGCATTAGTTAGTGATACTCAAAGTTTTAGGACAAATAATTTAACTGATGAAACATTTGGTATCGCTAGTGAGCTTATAAATAAGGGTGCTAATCCATCAAAAGTAGTTCAAAACCTTACACAAAAAAACTCTCTTGCTTCTATAAGATTATTAGCAAAAGCTTTAGATACTTTTACTCTATATCTTAATGGAAGTGTAGGAGTAGTTGTTATAGATAAGGATATGATGAGTAGTTGTGGTGCTACTATTAGTGATTGTGATAATTTAGCACCATATACATACTCTCTTGCTACTACTGAGATTGGAGTATTGATTATAGAACTTGAAGATAAAATCAAAGTATCATTAAGAGCTAAAAATCAAAATTTTGATATGAGTCAAATAGCATCATATTTTGGTGGAGGTGGGCATAAAAGTGCTTCAGGATTTAGAGTATCTAAAGATAGAGTAAATCTAATAGAAGAGATTATAAATCAAATTAAAATAGTATTGGATAGTAATGAGAGTAAATAGAAATAGAGATATGTTTGGTAAAAAAAAGAGTAGTGGTATGGGTAAATTTATATTTATTTTACTAATATTTGTAGGTATAGCAGGATTTATATATACATCAGATAAATTTGATAGAGTAAAACCTCAAATAAATATTCATAATAGTGGATATTGGAGTAAAAAAGCAAATATTGAGATAGATATATCAGATAATTATCTACTTAAAGATTATCAAGTAATAGTTGAAGATGGGGCAAATAGATTTGAATTAGCAAAAGAGGAATTTATTGATGATATAAAAGATAAAAAAATATATATTAAATATCCATCTAAACTACCTATTAGCAAAAATATTAAAGAGTTAAAAATTACTATTAGTGTCAATGATAAGAGTTTATGGAATATGGGAAGAGGAAATAATAGTACAAAATCAATAATTTTAAAAATTGACCATACTAAACCTAAAATTAAAATAATATCTAATTCATATAGTATTAGAAAGGGTGGAAGTGCTTTAGTTATTTTTGAAGCTAGAGATGAGTCAATAGATGAGATATATATTGATACTCAAAAACATAAGTTTAAAGCTCAACCATATTATAAACAAGGATATTATGCTTCGTTAATTGCTTGGGAGTTTAATCAAGATAAATTTAGTGCTAAAGTAGTAGTCAAAGATAAAGCAGGAAATATAAGAGAGAGAAAAATACCAATATACCTAAAAGATAAAAAATATAAAGTATCATATATCAAAGCAACAGATAGATTTATTGATGGTAAAATATCTGATTTAATCTCAACAGATAGTAAATATGATGATATTACTGATAGATTAGAAAAACTTAAAGCTATTAATGAAGATATGAGAATTAGTAATGAAAATCTTATTCATAAACTTAGTAAAGGATTATCTCATAAATTATTTAAGAGATGGAATATTAAAAAATTTCACCCTCTAAATCGTGCTGCTGTTGTGGCTACATTTGGAGATGAGAGACACTACTATTATGGCACAAAAGATAATGAAATATCTCAATCTTATCATGTCGGATTGGATTTAGCAAGTACATCAATGGCTCCAATAATATCATCTAATGCTGGATTGGTAGTTTTTGCTGATGAGAATGGAATATATGGAAATATGCCAATGATAGACCATGGAATGGGACTATATACAATATATGGACACTGTTCATCTATTTTAGTAAGTGAGGGAGATATAGTTAAAGCAGGTACAAAAATAGCCCAAACAGGTAAAAGTGGGTTGGCACTAGGAGACCATTTACATTTTGGAATATTAGTACAAGGTGTTGAGGTAAGAATTGCTGAATGGATGGATAGTAAGTGGATTAAAACAAATATAGATAATATATTTAAAGAAGCTAATGATAGAATAGGAAAATAAAATGTCTTCAAATCTGATATTAGCCTCATCTGTTGTATCTGTTTTAATGATTATTTTACCTGTGGTATTTCATCTTACACGATATTTAGGTGCTACAAGTGATAATATTCGCAAACAAGAACCTTATGAGTGTGGAGTTAGGGTTACTCATAAAGACCCCTATGATACATTTAATATTAAGTTTTATATTGTAGGAATTATATTTTTACTATTTGATGTAGAGGTGTTATTTCTTTTTCCTTGGGCAATTAATTTAAGAGAGTTAGGAGTATTTGGTTTGATTGAGATGTTTATCTTTATGGGACTTCTAATTTCAGGACTTATTTATGTATATAAATCAGGAGTGCTTAAATGGACTTAAGTGAGAATATTTTAGGTGATGCTATTGTTACAACTACACTAGAAGCAGTGGTAGATTGGGGACGACAATCTTCATTATGGCCTTTTGTTTTTGGGACAGCTTGTTGTGCTATTGAGTTTATGGCAACTGCTGCTAGTAGATATGATATATCAAGATTTGGAGCAGAAGTTCTAAGGTTTTCTCCACGACATGCTGATTTACTTCTTGTTGCTGGTACAGTAAGCTATAAACAAGCACCCATTTTAAAACAGATTTATGACCAAATGCCAGAGCCAAAATGGGTAATAAGTATGGGTGCTTGTGCTAGTAGTGGAGGATTTTATGATAATTATACTACACTTCAAGGAATAGATGAGATAATCCCCGTAGATGTATATATCTCTGGTTGTCCTCCTCGTCCTGAGGCTATGATAGATGCTGTAATTAAAATTCAAAAACAACTTCATAAAGAGCCATCTTTGAAACTACAAGAACATAAGGGATTTAAAGGTAAATTTGATTAAATATAAATTAATTAATCTAATTAAAAAATTCAGTTTTTATTATAAACAATAATTATATACTACTAGATTATTACGAGAAGGAGAGTAGTCTTGAAACATATTTTGATACTAAGTATAGCAACAGGTAGTCTAATAGCAGGTGGATATAAAATACCTGAACAATCACTTAACTCAATGGCATTGGGTGGTGCGAATATCGCACATACAGTAGGTGCTGATAGTGCTTATTTTAATCCTGCTAATATGAGTTTTATGAAAAATTCAAATTTTATAGAGAGTGGTATTACTTTAGCACATCTACCATCTATTAATTTTAATGGATTTCAAGCATTATCTCCTACTACAATTTTGGCATCTAATAACTCTTCAGAGGTAGAAAATATTCCTATTCCATTCTTTCATTTTGTATCAAAAGATTATAATGATTTTAGATTTGGTCTTAGTCTAACAGTCCCTGCTGGACTTACCAAAAGATGGAAAAATGGAGTTCAAAAACTTTTTGCTCAAGAGTTTGGGCTTAAAATTGTAGAATTTAATCCATCTTTTTCATATAAATTAAATGATAAGCTTAGTATTGGTGGTGGAGTTAGATTGATTTATAGTGAGGGAGTAGTTAAGAGTAATGGATTTGATATAGGTAAGCCTATTGCTAGAGATATGGAGGGAGATACAGTAGAGTATGGATATAATCTAGCACTCTCTTATCGTCCATTAGATGACCTTAATATCGCTGTTACATATCGTTCTAAAATTGATTTAAAAGAAGAAGGTGATGCTAAATTATCATTAGGTACTCTTTTAGATACTTATAATTCATCTGTTGTTGTACCTCTTCCTGCCTCTTTTAATTTAGCTATTAGTAAAGCTTTAAATGATAATTTTGTAATAGAGTTTAATTATGAAAAAACATTTTGGTCAGAGTATAAAAATTTAGATTTTGTATATGATAGAGCAATATTCCCTACATTAAAAGCTCCATTTGATAATCCCAAAGCCAAAAATTGGAGAGATACAAATACATATAGAGTTGGAGTATCTTGGCAAGTAACAGATGATATTATTTTAATGGGTGCTTATGCTTATGATGAAACTCCTGTACCAGTAGCAAATCTAAGCTATGAGTTACCAGATAGTGATGCTCATATTTTTAGTGGTGGTATAAGAGTAAAGTATAGTGATAAATTATCTTATGGAGTTGCTATTCTTTATGATAAAAAAGATAGTATAGATATTGGAGCAGGTGAAAATCAAAATGGCATTATAGGAAAATTTGATGATGGTGGAGCAATTTTAACTACGATTGGTATCTCTTATGAATTTTAAATATCCTTATAATGATTTTTACTCATTAATATCTTATCAAGCTGAAATTATACCTAATGATATAGCTTTGATATTAGGTTCAAAAAAGATTAAATATATAGATTTATTAGAAAAAATAGATATTTTTGCTGGTTATTTATATTCTCTTGGTATATCAAAGGGAGATAGAGTATCTCTTCTTCTTAGAAACTCTATTGAATTTATAATATCTATTTTTGCCATTAATAAAATAGGTGCTATATCTGTACCTATTAATACATTTTTGAAATCATCAGAATTAGAGTATATAATCTCTAATTGTGGTTCTAAAATTTTAATAGCATCTACTATTTATGAAGATACTATTAATAAAATAGATACAAAAGATGATATTTTAAATTTTATAATATGGGAGGGTAAAATAGAGCAAAGTGATGAAAAAAATTGCTCATTTGATATTGCTTTAGATAAAAATTTATCTACTCCATATATTAAACAAGATTTAAATGATACATTTGTAATTTTATATACATCAGGTACAACTGGTAAGCCAAAAGGTGCGATATTATCCAATAAAAATATATTCTCTAATATAATATCAGGAGTGGAGAGATTAAAAATTACAAAAAAAGATAGAAGTATATTATTTCTTCCAATGTTTCACTCTTTTACTTTTACTATTGGATTATTACTTCCTCTATATCAAGGTGCTTCAAATGTAATTATCCCATCAATTAGACCATTTTCTAATATATTTAAACAAGCACTGATACAACGAGTAACTATTTTTATTAGTATTCCAGATATTTATAATGCTTTAGCTAAAACTAAATTACCTTGGTATTTTATGTGGTTCAACTCTATTAGAGTCTTTATTTCAGGGGCTTCTCCTCTTCATGGTAAAATAATAAACGCACTTAATAATAAATTTAAAAATATACCACTTTTAGAAGGGTATGGATTAAGTGAAGCAAGTCCTGCTATATCAATTAATCCAATAGAAAAACAGAAATTATCATCAGTTGGTTTGCCATTAGATAATTATAAAATTAAAATTGTAGATGAGGATAAAAATGAGTTACCTCTTAAATCAATTGGAGAGATAATTGTCTTTGGTGATAATGTAATGAAAGGTTATTGGCAAGATAATAGTGCCACAGAAGAGACTATTATTAATGGTTGGCTTCTTACAGGGGATTTGGGCTATATAGATGAGGATGGTTATCTATTTATTATAGATAGAAAAAAAGATATTATAATTTCTAAAGGTATTAATATATATCCACGAGAAGTAGAGGATATGATAAATAATTTTGATGGTGTTTTAGTATCTGCTTTAATTGGAGAGAAACATAAAGAGTATGGAGAGATAGCTGTTGCTTATATTGAATTAGATAAGGGAGTTAATTCTATAGATAATATTGAACTTAAGAAATATCTTAAAGAGAATTTGGCAGATTATAAATTACCTAAAAATATTTATATTGTAGATAGTATTCCCAAAAATGCTACAGGAAAAATACTTAAAAGAGTATTAAAAGAGAGTTTAATATAATTTTCTCTTGTAATCAAAATGTTATTAAAGAATTGTATAATTTTAACTATAATAAATAAAAGGGAAAATTTATGAAGAGTTACCTTAGACTATCTTTGGGTGTTATTTTTGTTGTATTAGTTGCCTTATATGTTAATGTCTCATTTAGTAATATTAATAATATTGGTTTTTTAATTTTAGCAGCTATTTTTGGTGCTTATATGGCTATGAATATTGGTGCTAATGATGTAGCAAATAATGTAGGACCTGCTGTTGGTTCGGGAGCATTAACTATTACAGGTGCTATTATAATCGCTGCTATCTTTGAATCTGCTGGAGCATTAATCGCAGGTGGAGATGTAGTAAAAACCATTAAAAAAGGGATAATTGACCCTACTATGTTTAGTGACCCAATGGTATTTGTATATGCTATGAGTGCTGCTCTTCTAGCCGCTGCTTTATGGTTAAACCTTGCTACTTGGCTTAAAGCACCAGTATCAACTACTCACTCTATTGTTGGTGGTGTTATGGGTGGTGGTATTGCTGCTGCTGGATTTAGTATTGTATCTTGGGGTACAATGGGTAAAATTGCTGCTTCTTGGGTAATATCTCCTCTTCTTGGTGGATTAATAGCTGCTGGATTTTTATATCTTATTAAATCAAAAATTATATTTTCAGATAATAAATTAGAGTCTGCTAAAAAATTTGTACCTATATTAATAGCTATTATGGCTTGGGCATTTTCTACTTATATTATTATAAAAGGTATCAAAAAACTTATTAAAATAGAGTTTCCTTTAGCTCTATCTATTGGATTAATTATAGCTATTGGTATATACTTTTTAGTTAAACCTATGATAGAGAAAAAAATAGAGGGTTTAAATGAAGATAGAGAAGATATAAATAAACTATTTACAATGCCTCTTATATTTGCTGCGATTTTATTAAGTTTTGCTCATGGTGCTAATGATGTAGCAAATGCTGTTGGACCATTAGCCGCTGTATTTGATGCTCTATCAAGTATGCAAGTATCTGCTAAAGCCTCTATTCCAATTTGGGTAATGCTTGTTGGTGGTATAGGTATATCAATAGGACTTGCTCTATTTGGACCAAGACTTATCAAAACTGTTGGTTCAGAGATTACAGAGTTAGACCATATTAGAGCATTTAGTATTATGATGGCTGCTTCTATTACAGTGGTTATAGCATCTCAATTAGGACTTCCTGTATCATCTACTCATATTGCTGTTGGTGCTATATTTGGTGTTGGATTTTTAAGAGAGTGGATAGATAGCAAAGGTTCATCAGAAAAAGTTCTTAAACTAAGAGCAGAAGTTGAAAAACATAAAGAGTTAAAAGAGGAGCTAAAATCACTAAAAGGCACTCAAGAGTTTGAAAGAAAATATAATTTAACTCAAGAGATAAAAGAGCATAAAAAATTGGTAAAAAGTCTTAAAGATACAATTAAAGAAAATTATGTAAAAAGAGGAATGGTTAAAAAAATTATATTAGCATGGGTAATTACTGTACCAGTAGCTGCTATAATTTCAGCTACTATATTCTTTATAATTCGTGGAGTAGCTAGTTAGTGAAAGTTCGTATATATTATGAAGATACTGATGTAGGAGGTATTGTATATCATACTAACTATATTAAATATTGTGAGAGAGCAAGAAGTGAACTGTTTTTTGCTAATAACCTCTCTCCTGTTATAAATGGTTGTCATTTTGCTGTAAAGTCTTTAACTTCTAATTTTATATCACCTGCTAGATTGGGTGATATATTAGAGGTTAAAACCAAAGTTAAAGAGCTCAAAAATGTATCTATAATATTAGAACAAAATATATATAGAGATAAAAAATTAATTTTTAATATGATTATAACTTTAGTATTTATATCGCCAAATGATGGTAAGCTCAAAAAAATACCTCAACAAACTAGAGAATTTTTTAATAAATTTTAAATGGATTATATCTATCTCTTTTTTAGTGCTTTAATATCTGCTACCCTATTCCCATTGGGTAGTGAAGCACTTTTTATCTATGACATCACACAAAATTTTAATATTATAATTTTATTAATAGTAGCTACGATTGGTAACTCATTAGGGGCAGTTATAAATTACTATATGGGATATGGTGGAGAAGAGTATTTAATAGAAAAAAAGATGATAAATCCCAATAAAATAGAAAAATATAAAACTTATTTTGATAAATATGGAATATATACACTACTTTTTGCTTGGCTTCCAATTATAGGAGACCCAATTACAATGATAGCAGGGGTATTAAGATATAATATCAAAATATTTATAATAGTAGTTACTATATCTAAATTTTTAAGATATTTATTTTTAGCTTTTTTAACTATTTAATACTCATTATATTTATATGTATATCTCTCTTTATTAGCAAAATGTACTTCTAGTGTTGAATTTATAATTCCTATGGCATCTCTATATCTACTTTTAATATTAACTCTTAATACTTTTGATGGATAAAATCCATATAGATACATAAAATTTGGAATTTTTAATTTATTAATATTATTTACGAACTCTAACATATTACCATTATAACGAGGTTCAAAAATTTCATTTAAATAAATATCTGATAAATTCATTATATATTTAAATCTATTTTTTGATATAACAGAGAGGTTGTTTTTATGGGTACGAGCATATATAAAATCATCTTTTATTTTTTCTAATTTATCTATATTCATACCTTTAATAAGTTTTAACTCTTCTATATCTTGGATAGCTCTTTTATCTCTAGCCTCATAGTTATCATTGCTAATAGTTCTATAATAATCATCTTCTGCTCCATTTAATTTCATAAATATATCATCATCAACCCAATCATATATACTATCTTTTATAATATTAGCATTATCTCTATCTATCTCTTTACCTACTCTCTCTCCATCAAGAAATAGTAGATTATATAATCCACCACTACCCATAATAGATATATTTGTATCATTTATTATTGTCTCTCTACCATCTATATATATCTCATTTGGAATATTTAAATCTTCTAAATGTGAATTTATAATTTTATTAAATCTAAATTTTCCAGTAGAGCTATAAAATTTAATAATCTCTAGTGTCTCTTGGGCTTTTAGTTGAGCTTTTAGTTTATCTTCTATTTTTGATGATATATCTACTCTATCTTTGGCAATAGTGGCTAAAAATATGGTTATACTTCCCATTCCTGCGACTATCCAAAGTATAATAGAGAGGGCATAAGCTTTTTTCATTAAAACATCTTTGTATTGAGTTGTAGTATTATTTGTGTATTATTAATATCTATTACAGGGGAAAATATATACTCTTTAGTTTTATTATTAGTTGTTGTTCTAAGTGTAATTAGTAGGGGGTTATCTCTACCTTTTTTAACTTTATAGCTAAATTTACAATCATCTAAATTTTGATAAAATATATCTTTTAAATCACTCTCTTCTATCTTTGGTTTTAGATAATCACTCTCTTTAGAGTATAAGAGTTTTTCATAATATTTTAACTCTCTATCATCACACTCTAATTTAGATATAGATATTTTATCACTATAAATAGGATTTTTTGATATAAACTCTAATGATTTCTCTTTGGGGTATATATATGCTTCATATTTTTTCTTTTCAAATCCTCGCTCTACCTCTATTACATAAGGAAACATTCCATTAATTAAAGAGGATAATTGATGATATTTTAATACTTTTTGAGGTACAAGAGAATTTATTCTTTTAAACTCATTAATACTATATTTAAATGCGAACATCATAGTAGCGACAATTAAAGTCATTAGTAAAATAGATATTAACATCTCAATTAGTGTAAAGGCTTTTTTATTATTCATTGTAGTATTATAACACAACTTTAAGAGTATATATCTCTAAACTTTTTTTTATTTAATTTCTATTCTATTATGTAACCATATTTTAGATAAAATATTACAAAAATTTTAAGAGAGGTTATAGATGCAAAAAGAAAAAAATTATCGTCCTAATGTTGCAGCTGTTATACTCTCATCAAAGTATCCAGAGAGTTGTGAGTTTTTTTTGGCTCATAGAAATGATATGGAGGGAATTTGGCAATTTCCACAAGGTGGTATAGATGATGGTGAATCTCCTCAAGAGGCACTTTTAAGAGAACTTAAAGAGGAGATAGGGACATCAAATATTGAGATAATTGCCGAATATCCAGAGTGGCTTACTTATGATTTTGCCAAAGGTTCATCGCATAAATTATACTCTTTTGATGGACAGACTCAAAAATATTTCTTGGTTCGTCTTAAAGATAATAGGGATATTAAACTTGATGAGTTTGTAACTCCTGAATTTAGTGAATATCAATTTTTGGAGTATAATGAGCTTATGCAAAAAGCTAGTTATCTAAAGAAAAAAGTATATAAAAAAGTGATAGATTATTTTAAAAATGAAGGGTTGATTTAGAGATGTTAGTTGTTCAAAAATATGGTGGTACTAGCGTAGGTGGATTAGATAGAATAGAGAGTGTAGCCAATAGAGTTATCCGTGCTAAAGATGAGAATAAAGATTTGGTAATTGTAGTGTCTGCTATGAGTGGAGAGACTAATAAGTTAGTAGGATATGCTGATAATTTCACATCAAATCCATCTAAAAGAGAGTATGATATGTTAGTGAGTTCAGGTGAGCAGGTTACTGCTTCACTTTTGGCTATTGCTCTTATATCAAAAGGTTATGATGCTATTGCTATGAGTGGCAAAGAGGCTGGAATATTAACAGATAATAATCATACTTATGCGAGAATAGAATCAATAGATACAACTAATATGAGAAAAGCATTAGATAATAATAAGATTGTGGTTGTAGCAGGATTTCAAGGTGCTAATGCCAATGGAGATATTACAACCTTAGGACGAGGTGGTTCAGACTTGTCAGCAGTAGCAATAGCAGGTGCTTTAAAAGCTGATATTTGTGAGATATACTCTGATGTAGATGGAATATATACAACAGACCCACGAATAGAACCACATGCTAAAAAATTAGATTCTATATCTTATGATGAGATGTTAGAGCTTTCATCTTTGGGAGCAAAAGTATTACAAAATCGTTCGGTAGAATTGGCTAAAAAATTGGGTGTGAAACTATATGCTAAGAGTAGTTTTAGTGATGATAAAGGGACTTTAATTCAAGAGGAGAGTAACAATATGGAAGCAGTTGTAGTAAGTGGTGTAGTATTAGATAAAAATCAAGCAAGAGTAACTCTAAGAGGTGTATCAGATAGACCTGGAATTGCTTCTGAAATTTTTACATCTTTAGCAGATGAGGGAATTGTAGTTGATATGATTATCCAAAATGTAGGGACTGATGGGCTTACAAATCTAGGATTTACTGTACCTCAAAATGATTTTGAAAAAGCAAAAGAGTTAATGGAGCATTTTGACCATGATATTGAAGGTATTGATTTTGATTTTGATGTATGTAAAGTATCTATTGTTGGAGTAGGAATGCGTTCTCATTCAGGTGTAGCGGCAACAGCATTTACACAAATGGCAAAAGATAATATTAATATTGAGATGATAAGTACAAGTGAGATTAAAATTTCAATGATTATCAATGATAAATATGGAGAGTTAGCTATTAGAGAGCTTCACAAGATATATAATTTAGATAAATAATGCAAAAACTTCTAACTTGGACTCTTGAGAGTATTAGAGAAGAGGATTCAAGCTTTAGTTGGATGGAGGAGTACAGATATGAATGGACTCCTTTAGTTAAAAGTGCTGTATCTAAAATACGAGATGGATATAGTGTATTGGTAATTACAGATGATGATAATAGATGGTTTGCGAAATATATAATGAGTAAAATTAACCATAAAGAGTTAAATCGTCCATTTTTACCAATATTTCCATTAGAGACAATATTCCCAAATCTAAAAACTCTAAATAGTGTAGTAGATTTTGAACTCTTAGGGGATATGTTAGATATTTCATACAAAGAGGGATATTATATATGGTATATAGGAAAAGGCGACCATACCTATGCGAAATTTTCATATAAAAATGATGATAATTTTTTATGGGTATTAGATGATGAAATACCTAATAGTTTCAAGCTTAGAAGCCATGACCCACTATTAGATATTAAACTACTTCAACTATTTAAACTATTTAATAAAACTATAGATATAGCACTATTTAACTCTAAAGATTTTGATTAGATTATTTTAAATCCTCACTCCAAAAAAACTCTATCCACTCTTTTGCCTCTTTTATAGAGTAGTTAGGTTGAATTATAGCAGATGGCTTATAGAATATTGAGGCACTCTTAAACTCTTTATTTGGATAAATCTCTCTTAATCTATTAAGTGTTAATAAAAGAGTATCCCCACTATCTATAATATCATCTACAATTAAAATATTTTGAGAGTTATCTAAATTTGGAATATTAAATATCTCTATTTCATCTAATTTTTTATCTCTATTATATCCAATAG
>Ga0256827_10002233_pt1 | contig 12509 bp, 15 predicted proteins | sample CV84metaG_FD_185977 | JGI IMG/M metagenome (GOLD analysis project Ga0256827, IMG submission 185977) | Hydrothermal vent microbial communities from East Pacific Rise, Pacific Ocean - CV84 | ecosystem: Environmental > Aquatic > Marine > Hydrothermal vents | place: Pacific Ocean: East Pacific Rise... | reverse complement strand
TTTCTTCTAATAATAGCCCATTCAGTAAGATGTTTTGCTTTAATAATTCCTGCCAACCAGAAGAAACCAGTTTTAGCAAGGAAGTTAGTAATAAGTATTCCAAAAACAACAAAGTTTAAATCATCTCCAAGATATCCTCTAAGACCAAGAATAAGCATCAAAAGTCCAAGTTGACCCACTGAAGAATAAGCAAGAAGACGACGAGCAAATTTTTGTTTAACACCTAATAGGTTAGAACCCACAAAAGTAATAGCTCCAATCATTGCAATATAATGATCCCAAGACGTACCAACAATAGCAAGTAATTTATAAAGCATAAAATAAGATGCTGTTGCAGTAGCTGCAGAAACTACAGCAGAAAATCCTTGGTGAGAACCTTCATAAACGTCAAGTCCCCAACCATTGGCAGGAAATGGTTTCATTTCCAATATGGCTGCAACAAGAATTAAGAAAGCTGCAATCATACCACCGGTAGTAGCAGTTAAATCTGCTTTTACAATATCATCTATATTCAAACTTCCTGTAAAGAAGTAAGCGAATAGAGTTCCAATCAATAACATACCAGAAATAATACTTGTGGCAATAATATATTTGAAACCAGCACCCACAGCCCTGTTTCCTCTTTCAATAAGGATAAGACCAGCTGTTGCGATAGATGAAATCTCAAGGAATACAAACAAGTTGAATAAATCTCGTGTCATTATCATCACGTTGAGTGACATAAGGAACACCATATATACTACATAAGCGTTTCTTCCTTTTCTACCAAAGTTAAAGAATAGATAAATACCACCAAGTAAGCCACCAATATTAATCATTGTTGACATAAATGCTTCCTGTGGACCCATCAGTAAATTAATGGAAATAGGAGGGGTAAATCCAGCAGTATATATATAAGTGGAAACTTGCTCGCCAAAGTAGAAAGCATAAAGCCATTCACTTGACACAAACGTCATAAAGCCAATGGTAAGTAGAGCTAATATTCCTGAGAAATATTTTCCTAACTTACCCAAAACTCCGATTGCAAAACCAACTCCTAGAGCGGCTGCTACAATATAAATAGGACTTACCATTTCAGATCGTTAAATTTGTTAATTTCTAAAGTTCGTTTTGCTCTAAAGAGCTTCATAGCATAAGCTAAAAGTAATGCAGTAACACCAAAACCAATTACGATGGCTGTAAGAACCAATGCTTGAGGCACAGGGTCAACTATTGAGTTCATTACATTATGATTAGCCATTTGTTCAACAGAATCATCAATAATAGGAGCAGTACGTCCTTTTATCCAGCCTAAAGCTACAATAAGTATGTTGATACCAGTTTCAAGAATTGTGAAACTTACTATAATTTTAATAATATTTTTCTGAGAGAGCAAACCCCAGAAGCCAACCAGAATCAGCACGAAACCAATTAGTAAGCTTATTTTTCCTAAGTTCAAATATTCCATCATTATGATTCTTTTTGAGATTTTTGATACCTATTAAGAATGTTGGAAATTTCAGCTCCAACTTTAAGACCTATTAGACTATAGATAATTGGAATAGCTCCAGCACTAAACAAATCGCCAAATTCACCAAGACTGATAAATCTATTATCAAGGAAACCACCTGCAAGGAAAATTCCAAGAATACCAATTATTACAAAAAAGATTCCCGAAATACTCTCAATCCACAATATTGCATGATGATTGATTTCACGGTTAGGATTTGCCATAATAGAAAGCACAACTCCAGAAGCAATAATTGCTCCTCCTTGGAAACCTCCACCTGGAGTAAGGTGACCATTAATAAATACATAAACTCCAAATAAGAAAATAATTGGAATCAGTATTTGGGAAGCTGTCACCAATAATTCAGAAGTACCACGATGAACAATTACTTTATCCTCATCTTTCTTGCTTAATTTCAAAAAGAAACTAATAATAGAGGCTGTAAGGAAAAGAATTGTAACTTCACCCATAGTATCAAAACCACGATAAGTAACAACCACTGCTGTAACTAAGTTGGCAGCACCAACTTCTGCAGCACCATGTTCAGCATAGTGTGCTGCAATTCCGCTTAGTTCGGTCTTAGGCTCATAGCTCATATATAAATGATAGAACATAAATACAAAACTGGCCAAAACCAAAGCGATTAGAGAATTCTTAATCATTGTATTTTTTTATTTTATTTAATACATAAAAGAAAATTAAAGTAGACAAGCCACTACCTATGGCAGCTTCTGTCATTGCTACATCTGGTGCGGCCATAAGCAAGAAAAGTATAGATGCGAATAAACTCACAACACCTCCTGCAATAACTGACACAGACAGCTTTTCGTTTAGTATTGCAATTATGCCCATAATAATGGCCAAACCACCAACACCTATTGCTAGTATTACATATATTAATTCATTATTCATCTTTAGGCTCCTCCAATACTTTACGTTCAATATCTTCTTTAAGTTTATCTACAGATGTTACTTTCGACAATGGAATTTTCATTGCATAAGCAGCACGCATTAATACGTGAGAAGAAACAGGGTTAGTAAGTAAAATAAAAATGATTAACACAATTACTCTTCCTATCCAATTAGTTTCATCCCAATGATCAACAGCAAGAAGACCAATACCAATAAATGACAATATTGCTCCCAAAGTTGAAGCTTTAGTACCTGTTTGCACCCTATTATATACGTCGGGCATTCTTAATAATCCTACAGCTGCTACGAACAGACTAAAGGATCCCATTAAAAGAAATATTTCCCCAATTAGTTTTACATAATCCATATTATAGTCCTCCTTGTATATATTTGGCTACGATAATAACGCCTAAGAAACTTAGCAAACCGTAAACTACGGCAACGTCAAAATAAATAGCTCTGTTAGACAAATAAGCAATAACTCCAATTACCACCAATGAAGTAACTGTCATAGAGTCGAATGCTACAACTCTATCTACTATAGAAGGTCCTTTAATGAATCTAATAAGGCCTGCTAATAACGTAAGCATTAAGAATATTAATGCAATGTAAATAATAATACTATTCATAGATTTCCTCCAATAATTTTTCAAATTTCCGTACTAAATCCTCTGTTGCTTGAGCCTCTTCAGCGTGTTTTACATCAATCCAGTGAATATAGAAAGCATCATTATGCACTTCTAAAGTAAATGTTCCTGGGGTTAATGTAATTGAGTTTGCTAAAATCAATCTAGCCATTTTAGATTTTAAACGAGTATCAACCTTTACTATACCTGGATTAATAGGCATTTTTGGAGAAAGGATTCTTCTCGTTACATCAATATTAGCTTTAACCAATTCAACCATAAATACAAACAAATAAATGATTGTATAAATTAATGCTTTTGGTGTAAGCTTCATCTCACTAAAAATAGTGCACTGGCCACAAAACAATAGGGATAACACTGCGGAAAGGCCCAACCCTATTAATACACTTTTAACCTCTAACGACCAAGTTAGTAAAAACCAACCTAAAAGTATGACGAAAAAAGAAATAATTAAGTTTTTAAGTTTCATTGATAAATGTATTTATTGTTAAATCAATATAAATTCAAAATATGATAATTGACACAAATATATTTATATGTTTATCTTGTTTGTGAAAACATTTAGGGAAATAGGTTTGTTTAGTATCTTTTGTGTTTAAGTCAAAAAAACAGCATTTATCATATTATTAAAAAACAATAAGTTGTTTTATGCTTATTTGTAATTTAGAAAGCTACTTTATCAATTATAATTTAATTAGAAATGATAATAATGTAAATGATAGTGTTGTTTAGTAAATATTTTTTGTTATACACTGTATTTCAAGCTAATATAGTATTAGGAAATAGAAAATATTTTTAATATTTATCAATGGAATATCAAATATATTATTTAGAATATATGTATTAATATAAATATAATATTTCATAAATTTATTTTAAATCTAAATAACAAAAAAGCAATTTTTCTACTTCTTAAATCTCTTATTTTAACAAAAAACTATTGCCAATCGACAACATAAAAAAAACAGATTAATTATGTATTATATTTTTTCAATACTTACATATATAACTAAAATCAGTTTAAAACTAATATTTATTAGATAATTAAAACTGACGCAATACATTAGAAATGAACCAAAATAATTACTATCTTTATAGCTCACTAAAAATATTAAGCTATGCCAAACACTGTTTCAAAATTAATATGCGTTTCTGAAGAAGTTGAACTAAGTAAGTTTGATTCAGACTTAAACTTTATGATATTAGAATCCAATCACATAGATGGATACTACAATAGTGTACCTCAAGAGCTAAATAACCCCTTGGAGAATCATTATTTTCTATTAATGAAGAAGAGTATTCCTTGTTTTCAAGATAGAATTATCAGAAGTATTTCATTCTATCAAAGAGACACTAATGAGAAACTACATGTGTATCCTGGACATATGAATGTGCACGGAAATGAGTATAATTTCATTCGTTTTCGTAAAAATGAATTTGAAAAAGTGATTGAAATGATTCCATATTTTGAGAAACGAAATATTGAATTTATTAAACCCAAAAGATTCTCTGCTGTCAGAACATTAATACAATTTAAAGAAATGGTAGAGATGGAAGAAATGAGGCCTAATATTTTTAGAGATAATAGCGCTCATCATATTTTCTTTCTCCCTATTGCTTTAGATGTGGAGTTCATTACATTTAGTAAGATGTTAGCCTACATTCGTAATAATTGTGATTTCAAACAGTTTGAGGCCTCTTTAGTATATTCTGTAAACAAGCAATACAAAATTGATGATTATGCTAAGATCTATTCTCCAAACTGTGAAGAGGAAAGATTAGACGAATTCAATGATAATTTTAATAAAGCAGCAAAAGAATTTGGATTAATTTAATCCCAAAAAAATCAATAATAATAAAAGAGGCTGTCCTTATTGAACAGCCTCTTTTATTTTAAGAGAATAAGGAATTTTACTGTCCCCTATCAATAATATATCCTTCCATTCCAGCAACCTTATTATTCTCATAAAATGGACTTGCAGAAATTGTATGATAACTCTTTGAACCATCGGAATTATATCGTGCCACAATACTTCCTGTAATAGTTTTCCCCTTTAATACTTGGGCAAACACTGTTTCAACAGTTTTTCTATCCTCAGCTTTTCTATTTAGCCTATAATCTTGTCCAACAGGATCACCAATATCTGTACGAGAATATAATTCCTTCCAGATATCATTTACTTCAATATAGATTCCATCTTTATTAACCTTAAAGTAACCAACATTAGATTCCTTAAGTTTCTTTTGGAAGTCAATCATCATAGCCTTTGTCTTATCAATCTCCAAACTCAAAGATTCATCAAACATTGAATCATCCTCTTCTCCTTCTGCATTCATGATTTTCCGTTGAGAGAAGCGCATTAACATTCTAATATTTTCTCTAACAGCAACTTCTGCCTCTTCATCCGACATTTCTTCCCAACCAGTAATCATTGCTTTAATAGCAGAAAGTGGTTTATAACCAGTAGTAGTTAAGTAAACGTGCGCAATAATAAAGCCTATCAGAACAAATGCTCCTGCTACATGTATATATGCAAATGGTTCAAGAGCATATCCATTATGAAATTTCAAAGAATCAGCAAAGAAAATATACATTACTCCAGAAATAACCATAATAGGCAAAATAATAAAATTCAATGAGAAATAAGTTCCTTGCTGAAGTGGATTAAACTTATTAAACATAGTTTTATTTGTTGGATGTTCAGCATTATGAAAAATTCCATGTATATAGTATTCAACCTGATCAAAGATATGATTTTTTGTAGGCATATACATACGCCATTCACCTGTAATAAACAACCAAAAGAATATTAAGATAAGCAATCCCATATAAGTAAATGCTGCATTATCATGAATCATTACTGCTTTCTGAAAACCCATAAAGTGAAATGAACCATGAATTTCAAATCCTGTAAGTGCTAATGTAAGAATAAGCAATGTTTGAGTCCAATGCCAAAATCTTTCAAATCTACGATATATATATACTTTTTTCATTGTATTAATGTATTTTTTCTGTTTAATTATTTTTTCTAGAAAGTACTCTAAGAACCGTATGACCGCTAACACCTAATACAACAAGTATTAAGAATAGTATTCCACCTATTTCTATTACCGAATTTTTATCTCTACCTGGCAAATAAAAACTAGTTAGATTTGCTAATCTACTATTTCTACTATGACAACTTTCGCAGTTTAAAGCTTCTTCTTTTGGAGATACCATATGATTCAACAACCAATAACTTTCTGTGCTAACAAAATCATATTTACCACTATATGGATAGCCTAGATATTCCATTCCTGTTCTTGCCGAAGCATCCCAATCAAAATCTGCCCACAAAGCTCCACTCCCCTTGGGACCAACAGTATGCGGTTGTATCAAAGTCTTATAGTTATAGTCATAAATCTGCTTTCCTCTCATTATCTTTACAGGATAAATTTTTGATGGATGAGCAATGTCCTTTGGATGTATATTATCTTCATACGAACCAAGTAACCTATTCAGAACTAGGGGTGTTTCAGTTATTTTATCTCTAAACATATGGACTTTAGCATTACCATTAAACCAAACATATTCTGGTGTTAGGTGCTTAGCCATTACTGCTGTACCATGACCTGTACTATACTTACTATATGAATTGGGAGAAATACTATCAATTTCTTTATATGGATCACCATATTCATCAAATTTCCCAACTGTTGACCAATCCCAACTAATTTTTGTTGGATGAACCTTTGCATAGGTTGGAATGTGACATGTTTGACAAGCAACTTGTTCAAAATGTAAATTTAGAATCTTACTATTGTGTGGTGCAGATGTATGGCATTGAGTACAACTACCTCTATTTTCATTAGATGTAGATAATGTATATACATTACCTTTCATTTTATGATTATGTGTTTTATGACATTCGGTACACTCCATATTAGCATTTTTCTTAGCCATATGTACATCTACTTCTCTTGAACAGCTAATTTGAGCTGTCTCAAGGTCACCATGCTTGACATTGTTACCACCACCACCTTTTCCGTGGCACTCTAAACAATTTTCTCTTTTTGGATTTCCAATACTCCGTGCAACTTTTCCTAAATCAACAGTTTCAGCAGGCTCTCCATCACGCTCCTTACGATAAGTGCCTGTGTTATCATGGCAAGCTAAGCAATCTATATTATTCTGATTCTTAAAGTCAAAACTTTTATCACCATATCCATAACCCGCATGACATTCGGAACAATGATGTTCATTTGAATTTACTCCAATACAAAAGTTATTTGGAACATTTTCTTTTCCTAATATAACCTTGGTTCCATTAAGCAATGAATCTTCTTTCAACCACTTCCAATGCTCAGTATGCATAAACTCTTTACCTCTATTGGTATGACATTTCAAACAAGCTTCTGTAACCTCTTGGCCGGTACTAAAATCCTTATTAAGTTCTTCAAACAGTGCATGGTCAGCAGGCATACTATCCTTTACTACGCGCTGAATCTTAGTATTATCAAAAGGCATTAAAACCTTATCTGGATTATAAGACCCAATTATAGAAAAAATGATGATCTCTGGAATCACGATAACCAAGATAACTTGTATTATTTTTTTCATGATATTTCCTTTATATTTAGTATTAATAAAATCTAATAATTATTATAGAATGTTAAACAAAGGAAATGAAAAATCGAATTAATATGGTAGGTATAAAAGATAATGCTTCACATATAAAAGTAATATATATTAGTTTATTGCTAATCATATATTCGATAAAATAAAAAACTAGGGCATAAAAAAAGAAGAGTCTAAGCTCTTCTTTTTTTATTATATTGATATAGTGAATGTTATATTAATCACAAACCTCACTAGGATCAGGCTGAACTACCTTTCTATGCTTAAAGTTAAGATCAGGATTAACAATTGTATTTGCCTTAGCTTCCTTCTTCTTACTTGGATTCTCACCAACAACCAAAGGATATTCATGTACTTTCTCTTTTGCAATATATGCATGCCATCCATGTTCTAATGCTGCCTTATGCATAAAACTATTTGCTCCATAACGAAGATTATATGCATCATAACCTAATAAGCGAAGATAACCAACTATAGATGAGCCTTGATGTCCTGTATAACAATATACCACAATCTTTTTATTAGTTGGCAATGTAAATAAATCTTGATTAATATTAAGGCTCTTCTTAGGTTGATACCAATGAGCACCTTTTAAATGCGCTTTATCATAATTAGCTTTAGACCAATAATTAACTATGTAGTAATCATCAATATTTGGAATAAGATTATCTATAGTAATAGAGAAATTATACTTGATAGCTTCTTTTGCTCTTAGTTCTAAAATTTCAGAAATTGTTTTTCCTTTAGTACTATACTCAGGAATTTTTCCTTTAGGAGCTTTTTTTGTAAATTCAGTGGTAATATAATTAGCATATTTATTACCAATATTTGTTTCCCAATTATCAGAAAATGCTTTATTCCATGAACCCATGCCATATTTCATTCCATAAACACTACCATATCCCATAGCTCGCAGAATGCTAGTAACATAAGCAGAACCTTGTCCAGTATTATCAATAATGATTATTTTTTCATATTGAAATACATTAATTGATTTAAGAAATTCAATTATCATTTCACGGTCAACGTTAATAGCTCCATCAATATGTCCTTTTACATAATCCTCATGATAACGAGTATCAATTAAAAGGTACTTTTCATGATTGTCTTTAACATCATCAACACTTAATAAATATGGTGAATAAGTATTGTTAATATAATCTCCACTTCTATTGAAGAAATCAATAATTGCTTTTGGCTGATTATCAATAGGAGATATATCAATTGTAGCTTGCTTGCTGTCAATAGTTGTCTCAGTGCATGAACTAAAAGCAACAGCTATGAACACCAACAGAACACCTAATATTTTATTAAACTTTTTCATATGATTATTATTTACTTTATTGTTATATTATTTAATCAACTATTAGTCGCATCCACCACCAGCAGCAGCCTTCTTTTTACGTTTAATAGCTACTTTAGGCTTAGATGTTTTTGCACTAGCAGAATAATTCTGTGCTCCTGCAGTTTCCTTAACTATTTTAGCATAATCGTATTGTGCTATTTCTGGATTGTAAGCAGCAGAATAAACATTATAATGATCAATGATATTATCTTTAATAAACTCATAATTACCAAGAACGATAAAATAGTTTTTTACACCAATTTGTTGCAAAAAGAATCCAGCAAATATCACTTGTTCTGTAGACTCACCATAAATAATATTAACAATATCTTGGTTTAAGAAAACTTTACAGTTATTGTTTTTGGTCATGGTTCTAAAAGGGATATTAATAGCTCCTTCTATATGTCCATTATCAAAAATTATTGGAGTTCTTAAGTCAATAAATTGATAGTTAGTAGTGTTTTTATTAGAATAATAAATATCACCAAGCAATTGTGGAGAAATTACGTTAGCTTGACTATTCGCATGTTTTGCAGCTTCTGCTGGTGTCATAGAAAATGACCTTGATTGCTTCGTACCACATGAAGTAAGAGCAAAAATTCCAACTAAATAAATAAATATATATTTTTTCATATCTCTTATTGTTTAATCACAACCACCACCGGCTGCAGATTTTTTCTTACGTTTAATAGCTACTTTAGGCTTTTTAGTTACCACTGATTCTCCAGTTGCAGAACCTCCACCAAAGTATGCACTAGCAGCTTTTCTAAAGCTATAGTTCTCAAATTCACTTCTACTAGCAGTCTCTTTGGGCTCTCTTGGTCTAAGAATAGTCTCTACCCAGTGATTTAAGCCACCTTTCAGAATATAATTATTCTCATATCCAAGACGCTTAGTTAGCATCCATGCTTTAGCAGATAAATCTGAGCTGTTTGAATAAAAAACTACTGTTAAAACATCTTGATTAATAGCATCTTTAAATTCAGGGTTAACAATATCCTCTAAAGGAATATTAATAGCTCCTTCAAGACTATACTTTTCAAACTCAGTTTTTGATCTTAAATCAATAAGGGCTAAAGTAGGATCATCAGACATTAATCTTCTTGCCAATTCATCAGTAGTCATATATTTGTCAGTTTGAGCAACTATATCAACTAAATCACAAGGCTGAACTCTATCAATTGGCTCGTCATTAGCACTATTGACAATGAATGTCCAAAAAGCACCAATTAAAAGCAGCCCAACGTATAATACATCAAATTTCTTCATTGTTATTCTTTTTAAAGTTGATAATCATGTTTATCTGTAACTTTCTTTTGTATTCTAGTTACAGCAAAGAAGGTAACAGCAGCAACAATAGTCATAAGCAAAATAAATAATCCATCACTAATACCCATCCATTCAGCAATATTAGTTCTTCCCATTTTACCGCTATTTCTTAAGTCTTCCCATAATGATTCATAAGTGAAAGCATAGCCAAAAATACCAATAATTGCACCTAATACAAAGATCATTGCATCAATTTTACCTGTGACAGCGGCACAAATACTTGTACCTGGACAAAAGCCACCGATAAGAAATCCAAAAGCCATAATCAATCCACCAATTAATGTTGGAATCCAGAATGTCTTAGGATAAAATGTTGCATTAATATCAATTAATCCATAGTGATTCATCAAGAATAATCCTATTGCTGCAGTAATAGCAGCAGCAAAAAACACTTTTAATACTACAAAATCGTAACCGTAGAATACTCCTGCCAATTTACGTGTATTCGTAAATCCAGCAGCTTCGAGAAGAAAACCAAATCCTATACCAATAATAAAGCCTATTAGCATATTTAGTTCTTCTCCTATTGTTCCTAGTGGAAATAAAGGTCCCATATCAATTTTCTTTTATATTATTATAACCATAATTTTCTAAAAAAGTAGGCAATTACATACCCACCACCAAATATTGCAATTAAGCCAATAAAGCCTGAGAGTGAAAGAACACCCATTCCAGACATTACCATACCAGAGGTACAACCTCTACCCAATTGTGATCCTACTCCGAATAATATTCCACCAATTAAAGCAAATATTAAACGACTACGAGATGTAATATTTGGCCCTTTACCAATTTCAAACTTAAGTCTTCCTGCAATTGCAGCAGAAATAATTGCTCCTGCAATAACTCCTAATATTTCAAATACTAACCAAGATTTAATTGGAGATTGTTCTTCGTTCTGGACTCTAGCTTTAAAAAAGTGAGCTTCCTTAGCGTATTCGTGATTAACATCATTAACTGCTGTAACAACAACTGCTTTTAACGCACCACTTGCGCCCAAACCTTCGCCAGAGAAATAATAGGCTGCTATCATAAATACTCCTATTAATATACCAGCGAGGTATGAATTCATATATGTTTTACTTCTTTCCATAATATATATATTTTACAATTAAAGAATATTAAAGCCTGATGCTTGTCCAGCATACACCATTATAAAACGGAATATTAATCCTCCCATAAGTATAAGGAAAGCAGGGATTCCAATTGGAATATGGAAACCTGATAATTCCATTATTTCAAGTACAGCAGGAACAACTAATCCCATTCCAACTATTAATACCCAAAATACTGCAGTATATGGACCACCTAAGAATAATTGTGCTGCTTCCACTTGTGCAACACCTCCTGAAAGCATTCCCATAAATAAGTGAATGATAAAGAATAATTCTACAGCAATAAGAAATAAATCGATTTGACTGTACATTTTTCTTTCGCTATGATCGTTAGAAAGCCACATAATTAAAGCTGCCGCAGTAGATACTCCAGAAGTTAAGAATAATGGGCCTAATATAGCAGAATTCCATAATGGACGTGCATTAAAAGCAGACAAAAGAATACCCGTATAAACGCCTAATATAATTGATAAATAGATGGTTAAATAAGCTATTACCTTCTTATTATTATTAAATAAATTCATCACCCATGGTAAAACAGGTAATTTCTTTATTAAGTTATTAGCCCAAGTAAAAAGACCAATAAGCTTGCACTTTGGATTTCTATTTTGTAAATATTCGATGGTATCATCTAAATAGCTCAAAGGCCAAAGAATAGCTGGGATCATAATAATAGACAATGTCCAAGCACCCCATGACATAGGAGATTCCATTCTAACATGAAGGAATAACTGCCAAAAATACAACCAATGGTGTAAATCGTAAACTAATAACACTAAACCCAAGATAATAATAATAGGAGCAATGATAGGAGCAACTTTTACTGTCATAGGCATAAAATCAGCTTTGCCTTTTAGGTAAAAGAAATTGGCGAAGAATAACAGCCCAGCTGCCAAACCACCAAAGAATAAATATAGGGCAATAACAGATCCCCAAACCTCTAGATGCGGAGTTATATGTGGTAATGCTTTTCCGCTAACGTATAATACTTCTTCCATAATATTTTCTATTTAAGGTTCTATTTTAAAAAATATAATTGAGGTTTAGTTCCAGC
>Ga0256827_10002231_pt1 | contig 12510 bp, 14 predicted proteins | sample CV84metaG_FD_185977 | JGI IMG/M metagenome (GOLD analysis project Ga0256827, IMG submission 185977) | Hydrothermal vent microbial communities from East Pacific Rise, Pacific Ocean - CV84 | ecosystem: Environmental > Aquatic > Marine > Hydrothermal vents | place: Pacific Ocean: East Pacific Rise... | reverse complement strand
CTACTTGAAAACAACAGATGTAGAGTATGGAACTGTAGCGATGATAGATGAGGTCAATAGGATTTTTTCTACCATAGACCCACTAAGTAATCCTAAATTTGTTATGTTAGGTCATGAAGAGGGTGTGATGACCTTTGGAAAAGATTTGGCAGAAGCAGAGTTGGTTTTGTTTGAGATTTTGGGTTCTATTTTGATATAATCTTTATAAAAATAGAGGTATGCAGATGGACATTTATCAAATAGAGAATATAAAAGATAAAAAAGAGTTTCTTAAAAAATTAAATGTTCATGGTGGTGGGGTCTCTATTATGGCTAAGAAGATGGAGTTGCTATACTTTTTTATAAAAGATTTAAAGACACCAGCTGCAAATATTTTGAAACAAGATGCACTTAGTATTGGGGCAGAGTTGGCGACACCTTCTGGGGTGATAACTTGTGAAAAAGAGTTTTATGACTGTCTGCTTGTTGGTACAAGTAAACATATGGAGATACTCTCTCGTAAAGAGTTAGCTCAACCATTTGGACTTAAAAAAGTAGCTGTGGAGTTACAAAAATTTTTAAAGAGCAAAGAGTATAAAACCAAAATAATGGGAATCATAAATGCCAATGATGACAGCTTTTTTTCAGGTTCTAGGTTTCAAGCAGACGATGCTATAGTTGAGATAAAGCAGATGATAGAGAGTGGAGCAGACATTATAGATATAGGTGCAGTCTCTAGCCGTCCTAATGCCGATGTAGTAAGTGAAGATGAAGAGCTAGAACGTATACAACCTATTTGTGATGTTATAAAAGCAGAGAAGCTTTATGAACAGGTCTCTTTTTCTATAGACTCTTATACTCCTAAAGTAATAGAGTATGCACTAAAGTCAGGTTTTAACTTGGTCAACGACATTACAGGTGCTTCAAATGATGAGGTAGTAAAGTTAGCTGTAGAGTACAAAGCAAAACTCTGCATCATGCACATGCAAGGAACACCACAAACCATGCAGAACAGTCCAGAGTATAGTGATGTCATGGTAGAGGTATCGGACTTTTTTGAAGAGTGTATTGCTAAGTGTGAAGCTTTAGGCTTAAGTCGTGAAGATATCATTTTAGATGTAGGAATAGGTTTTGGAAAGAGTTTAGAGCATAACCTTACACTTATAAAAAATATGAGACATTTTAAAAAGTTTGGCTCTGAAGTTTTAGTGGGAGCTAGTAGAAAGTCTATGATAGATAAAATAGTTCCTACACCAACCGAAGAGCGATTGGCAGGAACCTTAGTTATACATATAAAAGCTGTTGAAAATGGAGCTTCTATAGTACGTTGTCATGATGTAAAAGAGCATCGACAGGCGTTGGCTGTTTTAGATGCTTTATCGTCCTAGTTGAATAAAATCTTTTTTTATACTATTGTCAAAAGTAATTGTGTTAACAGTTTTTATAATTTTATATGCCAAAGTATAGTATGCCATGTCAGCTGTTCCCATGTTTGGTTTATCTCTACCTATTTTGACAACAATATCTCTTTCATTACCTTTAGGTGCGTCAACAGCTAGAACAGTTGAACCCGAAGATTCAGTTATACGATAAAGAAGAAGGTTGTATCTACTAAAGTCAATATCTTTTAGAAGAATACTTTGTAAAAAGTTCTCTTTTTTATTCCATCCTGTTTGTTTTTTCACACTTGACATAAAGTCATTGAGTTCATTTTTTGTTTTTATAACTTGAGTTTTAAAGTTTTTGTAGCCATTCTCCCGAACAGGTATGGTTATTTTTGAGATGGTTTTAATGCTAAGCTCTTTAATAATTGGTTTAACATTAGTTATAACCAGTTGTTTTTCTGTGCAAGCTGTAAAAAATAGAGTAAAAGTCAAAAGTAAACGCAACATAATTTCTCCTTTTGTGTTTTTATATTATAACATATTCTTACTCATTTATTTAAAATATGATATACTAAAAGCATGATAAAAAATATAATAATACTCACCGTTTTCGCCTTAGCTATCTTTTTATTAAATCGTTACTATCAGCAGAGTTCATTAAACTTTAGAGATGGAACGGTAGTACTTGAGGTAAAAGGGAAAAAAGTAAACATAAAGCCCTCTTCTATAGAAGTAAAGAGTGAACACTTTTCTAATGTAAATATAGTACAAAAAGAGCTTAAATTAAAAGATTCAAGAAGTTATTATGAAGTAGCGACTATAGATGGTTTATATGAATTTAATCATAATATAAAAGAGATAATAGGAAAACTTTTTGAGACTAAAAAAGTTCAAAATATCTTCTCTATTCATGAGTTACTTGCGATGCAAGTGACTACAAAAAGTGGAGAAGTTATTAATCTGTTTGTAACAGATAATGATACAAAAGAGTTTCATCTTTTTTATGGAGTTTCAAATGAACTTTTTCGTTCAACCATTTTAACACTTTCTGGAACAGATAAGTTTGAATTAGAAAATAGTGTTGAGTTACATGAAAGTATGACAAAATGGACAGTACTCAATAATGATATTAATGGAATTATAGGTTCTATTGATTATTAATTTAAAAAAACTTATACTTTAAGAGTTTGGTGTTAATCGTCTTCCCCATTTAAAGAATCTTCTATATTCTCTAAGTGGAGAGATAACAATTTTTTTATGAAACTTGCTTGCATGTATGAACTTCCCATTACCTAAGTAGATTCCTACATGACTTACAGTAGAACTATGCTTATCATCAAAAAAGATGAGGTCACCTTTTTGTAGATTCTTTTTACTAACTTTTAGTCCAACTTTTGCTTGTTCTTTTGAAACCCTAGGAATGGTGATACCATTTAGCTCAAAAACTTCTTTGGTAAAACCTGAACAGTCATAGGCATATGGACCATTCCCACCCCATTTATATGTTTTTCCAAGTTTAGATTTTGCCATTTTTTCTATCTGTTGAGTAGGTGTTTTTTTTACTATTTTTGGAATTATATCTAGATTAGATTCAACAATATACTCGTGATACGCTTCATTTTCTATTTGATTAATATTAAAATCATAACGTTCTAAAATATCTAAACTAAAAGTAGATACCTTTATATTATTGTAGTATATTGTCTCATTCACTGCTTGGCATTGTAGAGTAAATGTTGTACCAAATAGCAGTAAAAATATTAAATATTGTTTTTTTAACAAGCTAAAAATCCTTTAAAAATAAAAATCTAAGAATTATACATTTAATAGATTATTTTAAGGTTAAAATTAAAATAATTTTTAACATATTTAAATATATGACCTTATTCACTACTTTTCCAAATAGCTTTATCATAAAATTTAGAGTCAAATTTATATTTATAAGTAATAATGGTAGGAGCTTGAACATAGTTTTCTGCTGTAACAGCATCTGGATCTAAAACAAGTTCGGTAGTCCAATTTGGGTTACTGGTGTATGTCTCAACTTCAACTGGATGATTTTGAGAGTAAATTTCTTCTTGTATTTGTGTATCTACCTCATAGTTTTGTACAAGACCAAAGTTAGAGTTGTATGAATGAATGTTTGATACATTAACTATATCATGCGTTGATGAACAGCCATTTAATAGTAAAAATAAAGATAGTGACAGGGTAGAAGTAGTAATTTTTTTCATGGTTTATACTTTATATTATAATTTTTTTAAATAAATTATATAATATTTATACTTAAACTTAAATAAGTATTAAACCATTTTTTGTTTTCTTAAACTTATATTTATGACTTCTTATAAAACGATATAATGATATAATCTCTTCAAAAAGGAGAGATGATAATGAAAGAAAAATCTTTTATAGATGAATATAGTAAGCTTGTTTATGCTGTAATAATAGGTTTAGTTTTTTATTTTTTAGCAGATATTACATTTACAGATGTCCAAGCCCGACTTATTGGAGTGGTTGCTCTCTTAGTAACCCTATGGACAAATGAGGCATTACCACTAGGAGTGGTTTCTCTTTTTCCTATTATTCTTTTTCCTTCTATTGGTGTACTGGACTTACATTTAGTAACGCCAAATTATTCTAAGTCTATTATCTTTCTATTTTTAGGTGGGTTTATGTTGGCTATTGCCATTGAGAAGATAAAGCTTCATCTCTATTTTTCAGCAAAACTTTTAAGTTTTTTTCCAAAAAGTATTTTGGGAATTTTATATGCTTTAGCCATAACATCAGCACTTTTGAGCTCTATTTTGTCTAATACTACTATTACACTAATGTTGATGCCAATCTCTATGTCACTTACTGATAACTTAAATTTAAAGATTCGTTTTTTATTGGCTACAGCTTATGGTGCAAGTATTGGTGGTATTTTAACACCTATTGGAACAGCACCCAACATGATTTTACTTGGCTTTTTAGAAGAGCATGATTTACCTACATTAGCATTTGGTGAGTGGGTTTATATGATGCTACCTATTGTGGGTATGATGTTGTTAATTATCCCTTGGTTACTCTCTCTAAGCGTAAAAAATGAGTCAGTAGAAGATGTGGTAGATGGTAAGGTAGAGCCACTTAATGGAAAGCAGAAACGGCTCTATGGTATTATTATACTACTCTCTTTAATCCTGATTGGTAATACCTTTGCTAAACAATTTTATGGTCATGCTTTAGATGAAAAAATGGTATTGCTTGGTTTTGGTCTTTTAATGTTCTTTCCAAAAATTGGTTTTTTAACTTGGGATGATACTCGTAATATCCCTTATGAGATTATCATGCTTTTTGGAGCTGGGTTCTCTATTGCTAAAGCCTTCTCTTCTACAGGTCTGGCAGCAGATATTGCGACACGTTTAGCATTTATATCTGATATGCCTCTCTTTTGGATGTTTATTGTGGTAGCTACTTTTGTAGCATTTTCTACGGAAGTTACAAGTAATACAGCGTTAACTTCTATAGCAATTCCTATTTTTTATGAATTTTCCAAAATAATGCCACAGGAAGAAGGAGTTCTTCTTTTAATGACAGCTACTGTTGCTGCTAGTTATGCTTTCATGTTACCTATCGCGACTCCTCCCAATGCTATTGTAATGAGTTCACGGGTTATTCCTATTGCTGAGATGGCTAAAGTAGGGTTTAAAGCAAATCTTATTGCTATTACAGTTTTAGGTGGTGTGGCTTATTTTTTATGGGGTGTTATGTTATAGAACAGTTCCCATAAATAACTATGGGAATTACAATAAAGTTACTTATCTCTCTTTACTTTCTTTTTTAATCTCTATTTATCTTTTCAATATATTACTAATAATTTAAATCTATTTTTTATTTAATTATGTTAAAAAATATTTAATTTTTAACAATTACTAATTAAATTTATGTTTTTATGTTATAATTTAATAAATAAAGTTTAATATGAAAGATTTAAAATGAGACATTATATAATTGGTGACGTTCATGGGGAATACAAAGCACTTGTAAATTTAATTACTAAAATTCCTTATAATTCTCAATTAATATTCGTTGGAGACTTGATTGACCGAGGGAATCAGAGTGCACATGTGGTAAAATATGTTAGGGAAAATAATATACCATGTGTACGAGGAAATCATGAGGAGATGATGATAGAACATGGAAGTTCTTTTGTCCGTGCAATAGAAAAAGGTGAAGAGGTAGAGCAAAATAATATGTGGTTGAAGCATGGTGGCATAGAGACTTTATTATCTTATAGTCTTATCTCATACAAAGATTCTAAAATAGTACCTCACCCTTTTATAAGAGAGTTTATTTTTCAATTTAAAGAAGATATAGCGTGGATGAAAAAATTACCTCTTTACTTAGAATTAGCTAATATAGAACATTCATCTGGAAGAAATGTTGTTATTTCTCACTCTGCCATAGCACCTGTTTGGCACATGCGTGATGGTGCTGAACTGGATAAGGAGTTTTTGTCGACTGTTTTATGGAGCAGAGCGATTCCTTTAGATAGAGAAAACATCTTTAATATATTTGGTCATACACCTCAACAATATACAGTTAAGGAGAAAGATCATTATGTTAATGTAGATACGGGATGTTACATGAAAGAGAAAAAAGGGTATGGTCTTCTTTCTGCTTATTGTGTTGAAAGTGCTGAGGTTTATTCCTCAGGAGAATTATCTATATTTGATGAAAAAATTTCATAATGATTTTTTCTATTTCTGAGAATATTCCTGCTTTAGAGAATATGAAGAAGTATCCTAAAGAGTTATATGGTATAGGAGATATTAATTTACTTAAACGCCCAAAAGTTTCTATAGTAGGAACAAGAAGACCTTCTAATTATACTAAGCATTTTACTTATCTTTTATCTCAAGCTCTTTCTAAGCGAGGTGTTTGTTTAGTTTCTGGGGCTGCCATGGGTGTAGATGCAATTGTTCATAACGGTGCAGGTGCTGAAAATACTATAGCTGTTGTAGCAAACTCTTTAGATATTCGCTATCCAGCTATTAATCGTCTCCTTATCGAGTCTATAGAGAAAGAGGGATTAATGCTCAGTCAGTTTCCTAAAACATTTAAAGCAACACCTTGGAGTTTTGTGGTACGAAATGAATTGGTAGTTGCATTAGGTGATATTTTGGTTGTAACTGAAGCAGATGAGAAGAGTGGTTCTATGCGTTCAGTAGAGTTTGCTTTGAAAATGGGAAAAAAGATTTTTGTATTACCTCAAAAATTAGATGAGAGTAGGGGGACTAATAAACTTTTAGCTGATGGATTGGCTGAACCTATTTATGACTTAGAAGCTTTTGCTGATAATTATGGTATTTCACCTCAAAATGAAAATATAGAAAAAGATGATTTTTTCTATTTTTGTCAGAAGTCACCCACTCTTGACTCTGCCATAAAGAAGTTTAGTGATAGAGTTTATGAGGCAGAGTTAGAGGGGTTGATTTTTATAGAAAATGGATTAGTCCGTTTGGTTTAATAGTTCTTTTTCTATAATCTCGCTAGGTGAAACAGAAACACCATTGTGTTGAAAATAGATATCATTGTTTTTAAAACTCATATGAGTTTTAGTTTTTATAAACTTCATTTCATTTCCACTTAGTTTAATATTTTCTATATTACCTGTATCACTTTTTAACCATACGGGGTGTCTGCTGGTATTGAGTACCCAAAAGTCAGTATAGTCTATTTTTTCATTTTCATTAAGACGCTCTCGTACACCATGTGTACGATTACTTGCTATACCTTTTAGTAGAAAAATATCATGGTAGTAATCATCTTTACAATACTCTTCTAATAGGTCACCTTTACCATTTCTTGATACATAGGCAATTATATCAATATTGTCAGCAGTCTCTCTGTTTATAATTCTATATAACTCTTTTTTATTAGAAATTTTATCCATACCATCAAAAGCGTAATAGGCATTGATATGCCCTTTTAAAATTATATTTTGAAAGTTGTCAAAATAGAGATGTTCATCTCTTATTTTTTTATTTTTTATCATTAGTGATATTTTATTTCCATAGTTTTCACTATGTTTTGATACGTTATTGTTTAATATAGGTTCAATATGCTTATCACTTAATAAGCCAATATAAGATAGCAAATCATTAAGTTTATCTCCTATATAGTTGAAAAACTTACTAAGAGGATTATTTTTTCCTAAAAATCTTTCAAGAAGAGTAAGTAGGTAGGAGAGAGCAAATACCTCTAAAATAGGTGCAAACCATGAACTTGTCATCCATATAAAGATTTTTGAAAAAACAATCCATAGGGCTTTAAAGAAACCAATAACAAGTACTTTTAACTCAACAAATAGTGCAAGATGCGTTAAGATATCAGTCATATACATAAGCCATATACCTATACCGAGTGGCAATACGATAGCAATAAAGTTTTTAACTTTTGTTTTAAAGTTTATGGCATTGTAGTACTGAAAAAGTTCTTTAAAAGGCTTTTTAAAGTGTCTTAGTATATGTTTTTCTAGCCATTTAGAAACCATATTATCTATAAACCAACGTTTAATTCCCAATAAAAAAGCTTGAAAAAGTGTGAGACCTTTTAGAAAGTGAAGAATTTTTAGTTTAGATAGAAACCATAAAGAGAGTAAAGAAGATTTAAAAATCAGTACTACAGCAATCATATAGCCCATAATATAGTTATATGAAGTCTCATGAAATTGTGATAGAAGAGCCATTATAATTACTGGAATTATAATGGCAAGAAGTGCTTTATATCGTCTTTTCATAAATATATAGTTATTCTGACTCTACAGTATCTGTTGCATATACACCAGTAAGTGTTTTCCATATAATTGAAGCATTAATTCCAATCCAGATAATAATACCTACACTAATAGTCCCTGTCCATCCCATTTGTGTAGAGTTAGAAAAGTCTAACAAACCATATTGATTTAGACCCCAAATAAATGCTAATATCATTAGTATTGTTGCTATTGCACCTGTGAAACCGATAGATTGTAAAATAGATTTAAAAGCTAAAATCCAAAGTCCTATCATAATTAAAATTGCAAATGGTGTAAACCCTGAGAGTATATTTTCAGAATCTGTTAGATAGTGAATAAAATGGTGACCTAGTGGATTCCATGTACCTAATGCAAGTGCAAGTGAAAGTAAAAGTGTAACCCACCAACGAAGATGGCTCTCTTTTTTACCTTTTTTTGTTTTGTTTGTTTTTGTTAAAAAATCTGGTAGCATATAGTGATTTCCTTATAAAATTTAATTTAGAAGATTATATCTAATTGAAATAATAAAAGAAAGTTTTATGAAGAGAATTAGAAGAAAATAATTTTTCTTCTAATATAAGGGAGACGGAAATGTTTTTATCTAACTATTGAATGAATATCACTATTTATTTCATTATAAGAGACAGTTCCAGGGTAGGTGAATTCTGTTACACCATTTTTAATAACCATAGTAAATGGTAAAATCCCTGTCCATCCATAAGTATTTTGTATATTATATTGTAAATTTGTTGCTGTCTCACCAGCAATTATTGGATAGTGAATTCTATGTCGTCGTATTAAACTATTTGCTTCTGATGAACTCATTCTATCTTCAACTTGAACAGCAATAATTTCTACTTTTCCTCTATATTTACTTCTTAATTTATTTAGTGTTGGCATCTCTTTAATACAATGAGGACATTTTTTACCAAACATCTCTAAAATAATAACTTTGTTTTTATATTGAGGAAATACAAAACCATTTGAACGCTCTACAACAGTAATGTTTTTTCCTTGAATACTCTGTAATTTATGAACTTCACCCCCAGTGGATGTTTGCATTTTTGGTTTTAGTTCATTTGCTTGAATAGGAGATTTATTACAATTTGAAGTAATATCATTAGTACATTCAACTGTAGGTGAAGGAGTTGAAAATACAACACTAACAGGAGCTGAGTTTGTTTGAGTGAATGTTCTGTTGTTTTGTACAGGTTTTTCTATTGGAACCAATGGGTTCTCAAAATAACCAAAGAAACACCCTGTATTTGTTAGAAGTACAGCTGTTAAAATGGATGTTTGAATAATTTTAATTTTTAACTTTTTTGGGTTTATCATTATTTAATTTACCTTTTTTATAATGTTGAATTTATTCGTTTAAATCTTTAACTAAAAATTCAAGTTCATCTTCTCTTAGTCGACCTGCTTGTACTCCTTGTACTTCTCCATATTTATCTACCGATACTAGAAGAGGAAGAGGAATCTCGCTGTTGTAGCCAGCTTTTTTTGCAAGGTAGCTAATAAAGTCTCCATAGTTAACTCCTGCGATAACATTATAGTTCATCATGTGTTCTTTTGCAAAAGATTTTACATCATCACTTGGATAGTCTTGTGCTTCAAGAGCAACAATAGCTAAGTCATCTTTATGCTTATTTGTTAATTTTATGAACTCTGGAATCTCTTTAAGACAAGGAGGGCATTTATGTCCAAATAGAACAATAAGGACTGCTTTACCTTTAAATTCTTTAAACTTTAAACCTTCTTTAGTTTCAGTAATGTTAATGGTTTTATTATCAATAGTAGTAAGTGAAAATGCAGGTGCTAGCTTTTCTGCTTGAAGAATTGTTAGTGAGGTTATTAAAGTTAAAGTTAAAGCAAAAATTATTTTTTTCATTCTTTTTCCTATATAATTTTTTAATTCATTATACCCAATCTACTATGTATTAATTGTGTATAATGAAAAATAGTATTAATTATTTAATTAATCTCTATTGCGACCTCCACCATTGCGGCTTCCACGGTTTCCTCCACCATTTCTACTGTCACGGTTTCCACCACCATTACGGTCACGTCGTCCATCACCACGTCCACCACGGTCTCCACCACCACCTCTACGGTCTCCATCTCGTCCACGTCCACCACCACTACGGCTACGGCTTCGGTTTCTTCCACGTCCACGACCACCGTTTCTATCTCCACCCTTAAAGTTTTTAGCTCTTTCTATAAGTGCTTTAACCTCTTCAGTTCCAAGACCAATAATGTCTTTTCCTTTAACGTCAATCTCTTCTTGAACAATGGTTGCTAGTAAATGAGCAATGGTTACAATATCAATATCATGTTGAAGTGTTTTAACCATCTCTTTTGCAGATGCAGATACCTCTGTACTAGCAATCTTAGCTAGAAGGTCACCATCTTTACGTGTTTGAACCTCTTGACGAGTTGGAATCACTTCTGAAACCATTACGGTTCCAACGTCTTTTTCTATTCTTTTAATGGTTCTGAGTTCATTTGGAGAAACAAGTGTAATTGCTTCACCTTTATTACCAGCACGACCTGTTCGACCAATACGGTGAACGTAAGATTCTGAATCAAAAGGAATATGGTAGTTAAATACATGAGAAACATCATTTACATCAAGACCACGAGCAGCAACATCGGTTGCAATAAAAATCTCAACCAAACCTTGTTTAAATGAACGAATGGTATGCTCTCTTTGCTTCTGCTCCATGTCTCCATGAAGGGCAGCCACTTTGAACCCTTGAGCTGTCATATAAGATGAAAGTCTATCAACCTCTTTTTTCATTCTACAAAAAATAATACATTTGTTAGGGTTTTTGTAGTCAATCAATCTTAACAGAGCATCATCTCTCTCATAGTCAGCAACCACATAGAATAGTTGAGTAATATCCGTGTTGGTTCTTTCACTCTTTGTAATGGTTACAGATTTTGGACTTTTAAGAATTTTTTCTGCAAGAATTTTAATCTGTTTTGGCATAGTAGCTGAAAACATAAGTGTTTGACGTTCTGCTGGAAGGTGAGTGAAAATCTCTTTAATTTCGTCTAGGAAACCCATATCAAGCATCTCATCTGCTTCATCTAAAATAACAAATGAAGGGTTAATTTTAATTCTATTTGATTTTAGTAAATCTTGTAGTCTTCCTGGAGTCGCTACAATGATGTTTGCTTGGTTAATTCTCTCTATTTGTCTGTTGTAAGGTGTACCACCATACACCGTTGCTGTTTTTAGTCCAGCTGTTTTACCAAAACGGAAAAGTTCGTCTGAAACCTGCATTGCAAGTTCACGAGTAGGAACGATTACCAGTGCTTCTACCCCTTTGTTCCCACTCATCTGTTGAATAACAGGTAATCCAAATGCAGCTGTTTTACCTGTACCTGTTTGTGCCTGACCAATAAGGTCATGACCCTCTAAAATAAGGGGAATAGCATCTGCTTGTACGGGACTTGGCTCTTTAAATCCAGCATCGTTAATGGCTTGGTTTAGGGTATCTTTGAAATTAAATTCTTTAAATGTCATGTGGTTACTTCTTTATAGTAAATTTTATAGGGTACAGTATCGTGCATATCGAAAATAAAAATAATTGAATTTAATAATATTTATTTATGTTATGGTGTCATCTATGACCCCAATTTTTGCAGCTGATACCAAATTAATCACACACTTAAGGTGGATATTTGTTATGCTTAGTGGTAGGGAATCAGATAGAAAACCCTAAAAATAAGAGATTTGATACACTCTTGCAGAAATTTCGCGAATTATAGCGAAATAATTAAGATAAAGCTAGTCCTATTTGGTATAATCAGTAAAAAATTTGAAAGAAGTAACAAAATGATAAATAAAAATATATTTTTTGCCATCTTAATTTTAGGGTTAAATGGATGTGCAACAGATCAAGTAAATTCTGAAGATAAAAGTTCTAAATTTGTAAAGAAAACGGAGCCAGTAAATATGCCTATCGTTGAGGAGACTTTATCTACTGTAGAGTCTTTTGATGAACATTTACCTAAAACTAACATGATAATACACTCTAATAAAACTTTGGACGAGAAGATAGGTTCTATGCTTATGGTTGGTTTTTTAGGAACTTCTGCTCCTCAAAATTCTCAAATTTGTAGAGATATACATGATTATAATTTGGCAGGGGTGATTCTTTTCGATATGAATCCTGTTAATCATGCTCAACCTAAAAACATTGCAACTAAAAATCAAGTAGCAAAACTTACGCAAGAGCTTCAATCTTGTTCTAAAGATGGAAAACTTTTGATATCTGTAGACCAAGAGGGTGGAAAAGTTCAACGACTTAAACGTAAGTATGGTTTTTATGGAAAATTTCCTAAAGCAAAAGATGT
>Ga0256827_10002230_pt1 | contig 12511 bp, 12 predicted proteins | sample CV84metaG_FD_185977 | JGI IMG/M metagenome (GOLD analysis project Ga0256827, IMG submission 185977) | Hydrothermal vent microbial communities from East Pacific Rise, Pacific Ocean - CV84 | ecosystem: Environmental > Aquatic > Marine > Hydrothermal vents | place: Pacific Ocean: East Pacific Rise... | reverse complement strand
TTGATAATATTATTGGTGATGTTGATCGAATAAATAACTGGGGAAATTATCTAATAATAAAAAGTGATTTAGGATTTTTTGTTGAGATTAGCCACCTTATGCAATATAGCATTAGTGTAAATGTTGGTGATTATGTAAAAGTAAACACTATCATTGCAAAATGTGGTAACAGTGGTTATTCGCCACAACCACATATTCATATTCAGGTTCAAGATTTAGGTTTAATTGGCTCTTTTACAAAAGAGTTTATTTTTAGTGAATATATACAAGATAAAAATCTTGTGTTAAATAATATACCAAAAAAGAGAGAACTAATAACATCAGTTATAAGTGATAGAAGTATAAACTCTAGATTACTTTTTATACTTGATGATAGTTTAAAATACAAAGTTTTTGAAAATGACAACTTTTTAGAAGAGGTTGAGTTTGTTGTAAAAATGAATGAAAATGGAGAGTTTTATTTTTGTGATGCTAATAGTAATAAACTCTATTTTTATAATGATTTAACTCAGTTTTATTTTTATAACTATGTTGGTTCATCATCTTATTTAAAACAGTTGTTTATTTTAGCACCGAGAATACCTTTTATAAATTCTAAGGAGTTAAAATTTAAAGATTATCTACCAATCTATCTTTTAAAGTCTAAGTTTGAAAGTTTATATATTGAGCTAATTTCAACTGTGAAAAAAGAGTTTTATAAACTTGAAAATACTTATGATTTTAATGGTGAGATAATAAAATCAAAATTTGGAGAGGTATCACTTGAAACCCTTGAAAAAGGTTTTAAAGAGATTAAATACAAAAATATAAATTTAAGGAGAGTATTGTGAAAAAAATTATTATAGGAAGTTTATTAGTGGCTTCTAGCGTGTTTGGGGAAGTTGTTACAGTTACACCATATGGTGGTCATATTGATTATGATAGCGATAGTGATAAATCAATAAAAGATAAATCGACTTTATTTGGTGCGCATGCTAGTGTAGGGACACTAAAATATCTACTTGAAACTGATTATTCACATATTGCAACTGAGTATAAAAATTCAGATATTGATGATTTAAGTCAGGATGATTTTTCACTTTCTTATGGAATGTATTTCAAGAATTTTATGTTTCGTATTGGTGATCATTACATAGATACAAATGATAAAGAATTAGGTAATGCTAATGTTGTTATAGCTGCTATTGGTGGTTATAATTTTGATGGTTACGATAAATATAGTTACGGACTTGAGGGTTATTATTCAACATATAGTGATGGTCATGATGAACATTATGATGACAAATCTATAAGCATAACTCAACTAACTCCATACCTTGGTTTTTATAAATATTTCAACCAAACTATGTCTAACAATATTGTGTTAAAAGTAAATTATGAGATAGCTAGTGATTATGTTGATGATTCTTATACATCGTTTGAAGTTGCAAATACTTTTGCATATAAAAGTTTTTTTACTACTTTAAAATATTATGATGGAGATATGAGGACTGGTGTAAAAGATGGTGGTTTTACAGTGTTTAATACGCTTGATTTATATAAGGATGGCTTTGATATAAAACTTGGATACTATATAACAAAAGATGCAGTTGTTAGTGTTAGTTATTCTCAAAATAATTATGAAGAGTTTGATGAAATAAGTGCGACAATGTTAGATGAGGGGACAAATTCTGTAACTGTAGCAACTTTTAGCTATACTTTCTAATGATGAAAATATTTGTACTATTATCTCTTTTATTGGGACTAATTCAAGCAAGTGATGAGTTTGAGAGTATTAAAACTGGGTACTTTAAATCTTACGATTATGAACAGATGCAAAGATATGATGAAGCTATTAAAGTATTGGCTCCATTATATAAAAAGTATCCAAAAGGTTATACTCTAAATCTTCGTTACGCTTGGCTTTTTTATCTAAATAAAAAATATAATGATTCAATAAAGTACTACAAAAAAGCAACTCTTGCAAACTCCTATGCGCTTGATCCAAAACTTGGACTTATCCGAGTTTATCTAAATACATACGCGTATAAAAAAGCAGAGATTACAGCATATGAACTTTTAAAAGTTGATTATTATAATTATTATGCAAATCTTTATGCGATTAAAGCACTTATAGCTCAAAAAAAGTATAAAATTGCTAAAAATATTATACGAAAAATGTTAGCACTTTACCCGACAGATATTGCATATCTGGAGCAGTTAGCAATAGTTTATAAACTAACAAGTAGTCAATATTTGCAAAAACTATATGAAGACATTCTAATATTAGATCCAAATAATGTCTTAGTTAGAACAAATTTAAAATAATGTTTAAAATACTTGTAGGGGAAGAGACTCTTAGAGATACTATGAGTAATATTTTCATATCCTACGAGGTAGATTTTATTAGTTCATACAATGAATTTTTAGATGCTTCTTATGAAAAAGAGTATGATCTGTACATATTAAATCTTTACTATTACTCTGCATTAGAAGAGTTACAAAAAAGTAACGATAAAACAGATGTTATTTTTATTGATGAATTTTACAATATAAACAATCTTAAAAAAGCACTCCAAATTGGAGACAACTATATGGTTAAACCACTTTATTTAGAAGAACTAGATATTCGCATAAAATATCATTATAGAAAAAAATTTAACTGCATAAACAATATCATTATCTATAAAAATTTTTACTTTCACATAAATTCAAAACAACTATTTTTAGATACAAAAAAAATAAAACTATCTCCAAATGATTTAAAACTTATAGAACTGTTTTTTACACATATAAATAAACCAATAAGTAAAGAGATAATATTTGATTTACTCGAAAATACAAGTGATGGAAGTCTAAGAGTTTATATTTCAAAGCTAAATAAACTCTCTGTACATGTAGAGTATGACCGTGCTATACGCTCATATACTCTTAAAAATCCATAACATAAATATACTGTTCAACTAAGCCCATTTAAGTTCAGGTTTAACATGTTGATGAGCACATTCTGTAAGATATGAATTAATCAAGTTTTGATAAGAAATACCTGTCTCTTTTGCTAGATTTTTAAAGTAATCTATTGTAGTAGTCTCTATACGAATAGAAATCTGTTTTTTAACATGTTTTGCATATGGATTTTTTATTGAATTACTAAAATCATATTCTTCTCTCATGATAAACACTCCTTATAATTTTTTATTTCACGATTTGTAGCTTTTCTTGCAGAGATAAGACGGATAATATTATCTTCATCTTTATAGCAATGCACCACTGTAAGTATTTTCAAACTACAACTTAATCCAAGTAAGATAAATCTATCTTCATTCTCTGAATGGTCTGGGTCAAAAATCAACCTTGCATTATCATCATCAAAAACTGATTGGGCTTCTTCAAATGATACTTTATGTTTTGCTAAATTTATTCTAGCTTTGTTTTTGTCCCAATCAAATTTTATTGTATTCATAATTATATTATAATGATATTTTCATTTTATGTCAAATTGAGATAGAGTATAACGGTTGAATAGAAGCATAAATTTACACTAGAAAATTTATTGACTTCCTATGTTTTGTTGTATCTGAACTTCTGGAATTGTTTATTTTAATATGAGTTATTATAGCAAAACTCAAGTGAAAGCCACTTGAGTCTGTTATTTGATAATTTGGTGTAATGTTTTAGGAAGTGTTACTAAAATATATAGTGCTCCATCTGTATCAACAAATCTTTCCTAAATTTAAGTAACTATTAAAATCCAAGTAGTACCAATAGTTAAAAATACTATAGTGTTTAAAATAGTTATAATTCCACCAACTTTGTAAATCTCACCAGCTTCTAAATAGCCACTCCCTGCATAGATAACATTTGCAGATGAACCTTGTGGTGTTATTATAGCATTGAAATTTGTAGCAAATAAAAGCATAAGTGCCATCATTTCAGCTGGTACTCCGGCATCTACGGCTACTCCTAAAAATACTGAAAACAATGCTAACATTTGAGCTGTTTGTGAAACAAAAAAGTAGTGAATAAGTACATAACCTATAATTAGCGATACATAAACAACAGGCCAAGAAAGACCAACAACAGCAGAAGATATATGATCACCAACCCAACCCATAAAGCCCAATTTATTTAAATAAACACTCATTGCAAAAAGTATAGAAAACCAAACTAAAGTAGCAAGTGCATTTCCTTGACCTCTTAAATCTTCTAGTGTGAAGATATTAGTAACCATAAGTACGCCTAGACCTAAAAAAGCGACTGCAGTTTTATCTAGTCCCCATGTACCAGACATAACCCATAAAAAAACCATACCAATAAAAGTAGCTGCCATAATCCACTCATTTTTATGAACTGGTCCCATCTCATCTAATGCTTCTTGAGCTATAGCTGGTGCCTCTGGAGTCTCTTTAACTTCAGGTGGAAAAACTTTCATAAGAACAAGAGGAATAAGTAAGAAAAGTACAAGTACAGGAACTGATGCTGCTAATGCCCATGAACCAAAAGTAATATGCACTCCAAACTCTTCAGCCATTTTAGCACCAGCAGGGTTTGCAGCCATTGCTGTTAGCCATAAAGTTGAAGATATTGTAAGTCCAGCCATTGATGACATCATTAGAAATGCACCAAGTTTTTTTCTAGTACCATCTGATACTTTTGAGCCACTATCTGTTGAGAGTGCATTTACAATAGGGAAAAGCACACCAGAACGAGCTGTATTTGATGGAAATGCTGGTGATATAAACATATCTGCTGCTATTACAGAGTATGCTAAACCAAGTGAAGACTTGCCAAATTTTTTAATGATTAAAAAAGCTATTCTTTTGCCTAGTCCAGATTTTATAACACCACGAGCAATTAAGAATGCTACAATAATTAAAAGAATAAAATCTTCTGAAAAGCCACTATATGCTTCTTTTGTAGTTAATGTTCCAGTAAGAACAACTACAGCAAGAGCTAAGATAGACGATGTGAAAATTGGCATAGCTTTTATAATAACAGAAAAAATAGCTGTTATAAATATTGCAAAAAGGTGCCAAGCCTGAGTTTCTAAGCCACTGGGTGTTGGAGTAAGCCAAAGAGCTAAACCAAACAAGATTGCAAATATTTGCAAATAATGTTGTTTCATTGTTTTTTGTTGATGGTGTGACATAATATTACCTCACTGTTATTTTTAAATAATAATAACATATTAAACTCTTTTTCATACTTTAATAGGCACAATATGTATAACTTTTTTCTAAAAGGCGAATAATGCAATATAATAAACAGATGATGGTTAATACAAAAAAAATGGTATTTGCCTTAGGCATAGCTATTTTAGCCTTTGCTTTAATGAGTATTTCTTTTAATTTTACACAAGCATCCTTGGTTGGTTCTATTGTACTGCTTGTAGCACTTTGGACAAATGAAGGCTTACCTTTAGGTGTGGTATCTTTAATACCAATAGTTTTATTTCCATCTTTAGGCATACTTAGTACGCCAGAAGTTACAAGTAACTATGCTAAACCTATTATTTATCTATTTCTTGGTGGTTTTTTACTTGCGATTGCTGTTGAGAAAACGGATTTACATAAATGGATAGCAGATAAAATTCTAAAACTTTTTCCAAATACGGCAAAAGGTATTATATTTGCACTAATAATAACTTCTGGTCTATTAAGCTCTATACTTTCAAATACTACAACAACATTACTTCTTTTACCAATAGCACTATTTTTAAGTGAAGATAAAAAGTTGAAAATGAGATTTGCACTTGGTATAGCTTATGGTGCTAGTGTTGGTGGTATTTTAACACCTATTGGAACTCCTCCAAATCTTATCTTGATGGGAATCATGGCAGATCACGGTATTGAGCCTATATCTTTTGTACAATGGGTAGTTCTTGTTGCTCCGCTTGTAATAATTATGTTTATTGTTGTAGGTTTTATATTAAGTATAGGGCTTAAAGATGTAAAAGTAGATGCAAATATAAATACACCACCATTAGACAAAGATCAAAAGAAAGTAGTTGTTTTACTTCTTGGTGTAGTAATTTTACTTTTTGCAAATGCACCAATAAAACCTTACTATAATGGACTTGGATTAAGCGAAGCTGGTATTTTACTTGGTGCTGGTCTTTTACTTTTTTCTCCACCATTTATGATTTTAGGATGGAATGAAGATAAAGCAAAAATAGCATATAGAATTATGTTTTTATTTGGTGCTGGTTTTGCTATTGCGATGGCCTTTACAAACACAGGTATGGCAGATGAAGTTGCATCATATCTTGTAGCCCTAACAACACTACCAACCTTTTTGTTTATGCTTTCAGTTGCCGCTTTGGTTACATTTACAACAGAAGTAACATCAAATACAGCGCTAATATCTATAATGCTTCCAATACTTTATGCTGTTACAACAAAGGTTGGATTAGATAGTAGACTCTTTATGATGGTTGCTACTGTTTGTGCCTCTTATGCTTTTATGTTACCAATAGCTACCCCACCAAATGCTATTGCTATGAGTTCGGGTGTCGTAGATATTAAAACAATGGCTCTATATGGAATTGTTTTTAATATTGTTGGAATACTTCTAATAGTTGCTATTGCTCAACTTATGTGGAAAGCTATGCTTTAGAATTTATACTCAGATATAACTCTAAAATATCCTACATCGCTTTTAGCATTTTTGTAGTGTATATTTTCATATCTGATATAAACAGAACTTGTTACATCAAAATTATGTTTTAAGTGCATATAGTAGGCATCAAAATCATTACCCCTGCTATCTTTAACTCTTGTATTTGTTAGCCATAGTGCTAGTTGTGTTTGTCCCCATTTAAACTCATCTAGATTATATAAATATTTAAACATCCAAGTTTCTGGTTTATAGTTTCCACGACCATTTGCTACCATTGAAGTGGTGTATACTTTTGCTAAACCACCATAACCTTTTACTATACCACTAAGTCCAAAGTTTTGTGAGTAGTTTAGATTTATTATCCATTTTTGAGTATTATAGCCCACTCTAAAAGCCAATAAATCTATGTCATCGCCACCATTTTTATTTTCTGTTTGTGCATATTTCCCACCATCGCCACTGTTGAAATATTGCGCACCAAAACAAAAAAATGTTTCATCTTTTTGACGGAGTTTATAATCACTTTGAGCAATAAAAGTACTATATAAATCTGGAGCATAATAATAGTAAGTATTTAAAGTAAGTGAGCCATCATTATGTTTTAGGTTTAGCATTGTAATACCACTAGAACCTATCTCTCCACTTGCTGATTCTTTTTTATATTCATCAGAGGTGTGTGAACGGAGTTGATTTATGTAATATAGTTGAAATTGAGAGTGTTTTGAAATATTTGTAGAATAGGTAACACCTTGATAACTCCATGGCACTGTTCGAGTAACATCGTCATTCATCATTGGTGTACTTAGCATCATATTTCCAACTTTAAGCTCTTGCTTGTCATCATGCAGTGCTAGGTAAGATTCACTAAGTACACTTAGCGTCCCGGCATCTTCTTCATTAAAGAGTTGGGTATCTTGTTTATTTCTATAGTTAGTTATTGGTGTAGAGTTATGAAAACGAACAGAACCATATAAATCTTCATTTGTATCAGTAGTATACATTAGATAGCCACCTAATGAAGTTGCATAAGCATCCTCATCTGTTTCTTTATGAATATCATAATAAAAGAGTTTAAGTTGACCCTCAACAGTACCATCTAAATTATCTAATGAAACCTCGTTAATAGGTTCAGCACATAATAAATAAGTATTAAATAATGTAAAAAAATATAGTGTTAATAAACGCGTCTTTAGCATGAACAACTATAACATATTTTTTATTATAAAAACTTAGAATCATTATTTTCTTAATAAATAGGTATAATACGAAAAAAAAGTATTAACCATGGATATTGAACTAATTATAAAATCAGTAATGGGGCTTGTTGGTCTTTTAGCTTTATTGTTATTTTTATTATTTTTAACTTCTAACAACTCATCAAAGAAAAAAGATTTAAATAATAAAAAACCAAAAAACCAAAACCAAAAACCTAAATCTACACAACAAAGCATGCCGAGTGATTTAGAATCATTAAGAGCTATTGTAAAAGATAAAAGTTCAACTACGCCACAATTAAGACAAGCCCTAGAGCTTATTATAAAATATCATGGGACTATTCATACAAAACTTGGTCTTAGGGCTCATCCAGATTTTGATCCATATATGGATATTTTATTTACAATTTGTAGACATCCAAATGCCGATAAAAATATGATTGTAACTTTTGATAGAGAGCTTGGAAGATTAAATCCAGAATATAAACAAGATATTAATGAGGCAATTACAAAAGGTCTAAACTCAAGAAGAGTTTAGATTTTTATAAGTTCAGTAGCTCTTCCTTGAATAATAGTAATATGTTTTTTAGCTAACTCTTCAACTGCGTCCATCTCCATAACACCAACTGCAATAAGTGAGATTCCAATACTATCTGTAATTAGTCTAAGTGCAGATATTGCTTGGGCACTTTGTGTTAAAAAGTAAGTTCGCTCACCTTTAATATATACTGGTCTTAAATCTTGTAAATATTGATAATTATCGCTTTCACCAATAAATTCAAAAATACCAATATCAATATTGTATTTATCAAATAGTTCTTTATATAGTTTTATATATTTAGAATCTTTACGAACCATTCTATCTGGTAGTTCTATAATAAGTTTAAATGGAAGTGATGATGCGCTAGAGCGTAATAATTTAGCAATTTCATCATAAGTTTCTTGTGATTCTAAGTACTCACTTGGTAGTCTAAGTGAATATGTTGAAGATGCTGGTAATTTATTTGTATTTTTTAAAATCATGTTTACAACATTTTTATATATATCTGAACTTAAACCCGCTTGAATTGCAGGAGCCATAAATTTTGCATAGTTATATGAGGTGTTTTTATCTAAGGCAAGATTTATACTTAGTACATTATGAACAAGTTTTTTTGTTTTAAAATCAACAACAGACCATGAAGCAAAATCAAATTTGTTTTCATGTATAGCTTGATTAATAATACTTTTCCATGCCTCTTTACCCATCACTTCAACAGCTTCTTCTGCTTTTTCTAAATGTATATGGGTATTGTTAAATTTTGCTTGAGCTAGTGCATTGTCTGAGTGTGAAAGTAGTTGTGCAATACTATCCATATGTGAGTATTCATAAAGACCAATAGAGATAAATGTTTCTTTCTCATTAAGTTTATACTCTTGTATAAGGTCAGTTGCTGAGGTGTAAATATTATTTGCAAGAGATATAGCTTCATCATTTTTACAATTAGGAAGTAAAAGTGCGAACTCTGTACCATTCATTCTTGCAACAATAGAATTTTTGTATATTTTTGAACTAAATCTAAAAATATCTGCTATTTCTGAAAAAAGCTTATCTACATCACGGCGACCGAGCTTCTCATTTGCTTCTATCATTCCAGACAATGCTACAATAATACTCGTACCACCTTTAGAGATAGAATCGACTTTTAGATATTCTGGAAGTCTATCTATTAGATATTTTCTATTTTTAAGCCCTGTTGTTTTGTCTAGGTATTCTAACTCTCTATGTTGTTGTAGCTCTTCATTACCCTTATCAAACATAGCTTTTACTTTTGTAACCATAGTGTTCATTCCCAAAACTACATCTTTAAACTCTTTTGTGTAAGGAATCTTTTCTTGAATAATAAACTCATTTTTAATAACTGCAGCAGCTTGTTTTTGAACCTCTCTTAGTGGTCTTAAGACTGCTGCTAGAAGTAGGTTTAGAACAATAAGCCCAATAACTGCAATAATGGCAAAAGATACTAAAAGGTTTTTTAAAATTGTATATAGTTGCACATAAGCATAGGTGCTGTCACTTTGAACATTTAGTATACCTACTTGGCTCCATCCTGCCGATACATTCGCAGATGCTACTGGTGCTTTTATACTTACAAGATTTAAGAACCATTCTGGAACATCAGCAGTCTTACTCTCTTGTTTGCGCTCATAAAGGACTTTGTCTTCAACATCAACAAGTGTAATTTTTTTGTAATTACCACTATCAAAGTTAGCATTCATCATAGTAGACATCATACTAATATCACCATTTGCAGAGCCTAAAGATAGACTAAGAGAACTAGCAGTATTTTTTGCATCCTCATAGAGTCTATCTTGTACAGATTGATTAGCACTTTTAAAGTTTAGTGTTAAAACTGTCCCTAAGACAATGAGTAAAAACAGTGATAGTATCAAAGCTATCTGTTTAAATAATGTCATATTTTTTTCCTTTTCATATTGAGCTTTAGTTTGTCCCATTTTTTATGAGATTTTTTCTTTTTACCTTTTTGTAAAACTTCTCCATTGAAGTTATAAATAGGTGTTAAATCTTTTCTTTTTGAAGCAGGAAAGATTTTTCTGTTGTTATTGTCTAAAATAAGAGGTTCACTTCTTGGTGTTTTAAAGTAAGTTAAAACCATGTGAGGTTGCTTAAATCTTGTAGAACGAACATAAGTAAAAAAGAGTTTTTTAGCCGGAATCCCTAAATATTTTAAAGCAAAATATTTGCTAATTACATAGTCCTCACAATCGCCAAAATCTTTACCTAAAAATTCCCACGGAGTAGCCCAGTAATCTTTTTTTCCATATACTTTCATGTCAGATTTATATCTTACCCCATTATAAAACTCATTTACAGCATTTAATTTTTCTAAATCTGTTCCATTCTTGACCTTATCTAATGTTTGTTGTAAAAAGAAGAATCTTTTTTTTGCAAACATTTTATATTTCTTGCCAATTTTTATTAGGAGTTTTTTTTCTACATAAGGCTTTTGTGCGTAAAGTGAATTTACAAATAATAGTGCCAATAATATAAGTACTTTTAATTTAAGCATAAAATATTATAGCAAAAAGATTCTGATATTTTTATTGTTGTCGTTTGTTAAAACCTGATGTACCCTCTTTTTGAGTAACAATAAACTCTTGAGCATAATCTTTTAGATAAAAAGGAATAGCCCTACCTTTTAATTTCATCATATCATGTAACATTATATTGGCTACATGTAGAGCTTCTAAGTTTTTAATATTTGTTAGATATTTAAAAAGTAATTCACCTAGTCTTAGCAATGAAATCTTCCAAGTAGAATCTGTTTGAGTATATGCCCATGCAGAAAAGTTGTAGAAATTTTTATATACGCTTTCATCTTCCCAAAGGAGTTTTATGCTTTGTTTAAAGTTTCCACTATTGTAAGTTAAATCCCAAAACCTTGAAAAGCGTTTCATAATCTGAATATCATTAAAACTAAGCTCATTATTTTTTAAAATATCATAAGGTGGAATATCACTATAAACCATACCATGTTCTATATCATGGCGGTTAATGTATGTACCTGATAGTTTTTTAAGTATACCTATTTGAATCTCACAAGAGCTTAAACTTACAAGTTCATCAAGGTTTTTTCCAAAACTCTCTAGTGTTTCTCCTGGAAGTCCTACTATTAAATCTAAGTGAATATGTGCCTCAGTATTATGTTCTAAAAATTTTATGTTTTCTTTAATTTTATCTAGTTTAAGTTGTCTTGAAATATTGTTAGCAATCTCTAAGTTTAGTGTCTGAATACCAATTTCAAGCTGTAAGGCACCATGAGGAAATTTTTTAATATTTTCTTTTATGGAGTCTGGAAAATGGTCTGGAATCACTTCAAAATGTGCAAAATACTGTTCATCTTTATTTAGAAAAAATTCTAAGAGTTTGTTTGCAGTTTTCATGTTGAGGTTAAAAGTACGGTCAATAAACTTAAAATTTCTAGCACCCCTTTGCCAAAGTAGTTCAAACTCCTCTAAAAGTTCATCAAGATTAAATGCACGAACTTTTTCATCCATAGAACTAAGACAAAACTCGCACTCAAAAGGGCAACCGCGTGAAGCTTCTACATAAACATAACGGTTTTTTATATCATCATCAGTGTAGTATTTATATGGAAGTTTTAACTCCTTTAGTGAGGGCATAGTCATTTTTAGTATTTTATCTTTTGGCGGAGTATTGTTTAGTATGTTTTTACAAAGTTCATAAAAAGCAATATCGCCTTCACCCTGTACAAAAAATGAAGCATCATCTAAATTTACACGAAAAGGTTGATGAGAAACTTCAGGACCTCCGAGTATTATTTTAAGATTTGGGTTTATTTTTTTAAGTATATGTATAAGTTCTGCTACAAAAGAAACATTCCAAATATATACACCAATACCTATAATGCTAGGTTCATGCACTAGAAGTTTCTCAGCTATTGTCTGAATAGCATCATTTATAGAAAATTCTAAAATCTTACAATCTTCTTGAAGCTCTTTCATATTTGCATAGATATATCTAAGTGCTATTGAAGTATGTGTAAATCTTGAGTTTAGAGTACTTAGGATGATTTTTTTCATAATGGAAGTTTAGCATAAAGTAGGAGAGAATTACACAAGCCAAAAAGGGGGAAAGGCTTGGTAATATAAAAATGTTAGATTAAATAAATCGCAAC
>Ga0256827_10002229_pt1 | contig 12514 bp, 13 predicted proteins | sample CV84metaG_FD_185977 | JGI IMG/M metagenome (GOLD analysis project Ga0256827, IMG submission 185977) | Hydrothermal vent microbial communities from East Pacific Rise, Pacific Ocean - CV84 | ecosystem: Environmental > Aquatic > Marine > Hydrothermal vents | place: Pacific Ocean: East Pacific Rise... | reverse complement strand
TGGATATATCTATGCTCGTGGTACACAAGATATGAAGAGTGGTGTAGCCAGTTTTGTTCAGGCTGTTCGTGATATGGATAGTGATTTTTCAGGACGTTTATCCTTGCTATTAACTTCGGACGAAGAGGGCGATGGAACCTATGGAACTCAGATTGTATTAAAGCATCTCAAAGAGATAAATCTACTTCCTGATTATTGTATTATTGCTGAACCAACTTGTGAAGAGAAGATGGGAGATGCGATTAAGATAGGACGACGTGGATCGATTAATGGTTTCTTGACATTAAAAGGAAAACAGGGACACGCAGCGTATCCAGAGAAGGCAATCAACCCTATTCATAATATCGCTTCGGTTTTGCCAAAAATTGCAGGATATAATCTAGATAATGGCGATGAAAATTTTGCCCCAAGCAAACTTGTCATTACTGATATTCGTGCAGGAATGGAGGTTACTAATGTAACCCCAAATGGATTAAAAATGATGTTTAATGTACGTAACTCAACCAAAACAACACAAGAGACTCTTAATGCGTTTATGGAAGAGAAGTTGTCTGGTTTAGATTATGAACTTAGATTAGACCAAGGCTCTTATCCTTTTGTTACCAATCGAGACTCTTATATTGTCAATAGCTTAAAAGAGGCAATTTTAGAGGAGACAGGCTTAAAGACTAAGCTTTCAACAGCAGGTGGAACAAGCGATGGACGGCATATTGCTCCTTACGGTATTGAAGTTGTGGAGTTTGGCGTGATAAATGACCGAATTCATGGGTTAAATGAACGAACTTCTATAGAAGAAGTAGAGAGTCTTTATAATATCTTTGCTACTATAGTAAAAAGATTTTAATAAAGGATATACGATGAGTGATACAATTATAAATAACAATGAAAAAATAGAAACTATAAATAAGAAACTTGAAGAGCTTTTAGCTTTGTACCGTTTGAAACATGATGAGTTAGAGTTAGCAGAGGAGGAGTGGGATATTGGGGAGACTCAAGAGGCATTGGCTCTCTATACTAAAGAGATTAATATTCTAAAAAAACAACTACATGATTTAAAAGAGAATAACTAATTTAAGGATAGCCATGTATCGACGACGACCGACTTTAACTGAGTATGTTGTAGTGAGAACAATTACAGTTATTGTCTCGGTTACAGCACTCTATATTATGGTAATGCTTTTTACTCCTACTTCATATCAGACACCTATTTTTCATCTCTCTCTTTTTTTAGTAGCACAACTTTTTTTAGTTGTTGCTGCATACTTTGGAGCAAGGCAAGTTCGAAAGGAGCTGAAGAAGGTTGAGAAGTATCTCTCTGGAGCAAACAGTATTAAGTCATTGAGTGTATCAACACTTTTCTTTACACAAGAGTTTGAAAATATCAATCTGAAACTGATTAATATTTTAAGAAAAGTAAAACGTCGAGAGAAAGAGAAACGAAAATATACGGCAAAGATTAAGCTTAAAAATCGTCAACGCTCAGATATGCTATCGGCTATTGCCCATGAGTTTCGTAACCCTATCGCAGCTATTATGGGTTACTCTCAGACACTGACAGAGGATGAAGATATCCCTGCGGGATTACGTTTGAAATTTTTAGGAAAAATTTACAATAATGGCGAGAAAATAGAGGAGCTTCTGAGTCGTCTTCTTCTTTGGAATCGTTTTGAGAGCGGTAATCAAAAATTACAGTTAAGTAAATTTGATATCAAACCTTTAGCAAGAGAGATTGCTTCAAACTTAGAGGATAAATATAAAGATAGAGAGATTATCGTTGAGGGAGAGGCATTTATTGTAAAAGCAGATAAGGCATTGGTTGAAATAGTGATTAAAAACTTAATAGAGAATGCCTTAAAATATTCATCTGAGATAATTTTTGTTAGAGTTAATAAGGATGATGGCGTTGCTGTCATTGACAAGGGAGTAGGCATCTCTCGGGAGAATATCGAAAAAGTAACAAAGAAGTTCTTTAGAACCGATGAACACTCTTGGGATAACTCTATGGGGCTAGGACTAGCTATTGTTAAACAGATATTGAAGCTTCATGATACCTCATTACATATTCAAAGCGAAGAGAGTGTTGGCTCTACCTTCTCTTTTAAAGTCTAGTTTTTTTATATTAATCTTTAATTAACACCAATCTAGTAAAATTACACAGATATAAACGGGAGAAGTAGTTTTGAATCCAATAATAGAGAGCATTAAACGTGAGATTGCCAAAGTGATGGTAGGGCAGGATAAGATGATAGAGGGGCTTCTTATAGGGCTACTAACACGAGGTCATATTCTATTGGAAGGTGTTCCTGGATTAGCTAAAACAACAGCAGTTAATGCTCTTTCTGCTTCTTTGGGACTGAACTTTAAGCGGGTTCAATTTACACCTGATTTGCTTCCTTCTGATATTATTGGTACCGAAATATATGACCCCTCTAGTAATAGCTTTAAGATAAAACAGGGCCCTGTTTTTACCAATCTACTACTGGCAGATGAGATTAACCGTGCTCCTGCTAAGGTACAGTCAGCACTTTTGGAGGTTATGCAAGAGCGTCAAGTAACTATTGGTGATGCAACCTTTAAAATTGATTTACCTTTTTTGGTTATGGCAACACAAAACCCTGTAGAGCAAGAGGGAGCCTATGAGCTACCAGAAGCTCAACTTGATAGATTTTTAATGAAGATTGTGGTGGGCTACAATACCCGAGCTGAAGAGTTAGAGATTGCACGAAGGGTTGCCAACAATAGCTTTGGAACGATTCAACAGGTTGCAACTTTTGATGATTTAGAGAAAATTCGCCAAGAGGCGATGGCGGTGCATATTGACCCTGAGGTAGAGCAGTATATTATTGAGCTTATTTTTGCTACCCGTGAGCCAGAGAAGTATCTGCTTGATGAGATTGCACCCTATATTGAGTATGGAGCAAGTCCACGGGCGAGTATTGATATGTATAAAGCATCACGGGCTTTGGCATATTTAAAAGGCAGAGATTATGTCTCCCCCTTAGAAGTTGCCTACATTGCCAAAGAGGTGTTGCGTCATAGAATTGTACTTTCGTATGAGGCACAAGCCGAGGATATCACACAAGATATGATTATCAACAAGGTCTTGGGAATTGTACCTATTCCATAACGATGAGTAAATCTACAAAAAAAATCTTATTAAAAGCTAGAAAACAGGTCTTTGGAGAGATGTTGGGGAATAACGCTTCTCTCTTTCAAGGAGAGGGGTTTGAGTTTACTGAGTTACGAGAGTATGTTCATGGCGATGATGTTCGAAAGATAGATTGGAAAACAACGGCCAAACTGGGTAAACCCTTTATCAAGATTTATACCGAAGAGCGAGAACTTAATATTGTTACAGCTGTAATGATGGGTGGCTCTAGCTACTTTGGAACGGTACGACAAAAGTCAGAAGTGATGAGTGAGCTGGTGGCTCTTTTGGGGTTGTCAGCTGTTAAAAATGGGGATTTATTTACCAATGTTATCTTTGCCGATAAGCTCTATAGTATCGGGAAACCTAACAAAAAATTTTTTGCTGTTCAAGAGGCAATAACGCAACTTGAGAACTTTGAAATGTTAGGTAAAGAGAGCAACTATCGAGTTTTTACTGATTTTCTTTATAAGCGACTTAAGCGTAAATCTTTACTTATTATTATTGCTGATTTTGTGGGAGAGATAGATTTGGCACTTTTGAGTAAAAAACATGATGTGATTACTTTGATAGTACGTGATAAGTTTGAGGAGAAGCCTAGTGAATTAGGTTATATTCGACTGCTTGATATGGAGAAGCAACAAAGTTTTGAGGGAACATTTGGTGCAAGTGAGCTGGATGTTTATCAAAAAGCTCTAGAGGAGAACGATAAACATCTCTATGCACACTTAAAGAAAAATGCTGTACGATATACCAAAATTTATACCGATGATGAACCTTACCTAAAATTAAGTAGACTACTAGGAGGCAGATAATGAGTGATACCTTAAGAGACATAAAACCACTATTAGAGATAGTTGATAGTAGTTACTATATCTATGTTGGTTTGATTTTTATCTCGGTATTTCTAGTTATTAGCACGATTGTGTTTGTTGGTCGAAATTTATGGATTAATCGTAAACGAAGTATAGAAGAGATCTATTTAGAACGACTGAAATCTATCGATTGGAGTAATGCCAAAAAAGCCTCTTATGATGTTACTTTTTTAGCGTATCACTTTATAGACAATGAGCGTGTCAAGGAGATATATTCACAAACAATTCCCCTATTAGAGAAGTATAAATATAGGAAAGAGGTTCCTACTGTTGATACTGAAACACTTCGGCAGTATGAACTCTTGGTGCATGTGATTGATGACGCAGTTTAGTTTTGAATACCCTTGGGTATTGGTGCTACTGATTCTCTTCATATTCTGTGCTAAATTTTGCAAGGTCAAGGGACGAAGCTTATATTTTCCTCATCTACATCACTTTCTTATGGGAAATGTCAAAATTAGTTATCTCCCTTTTCTTTTAAAATGGTTGGGTATTTTTTCTATTTTAGTGGCTTTGGCATCTCCCATAATTAGCACAGAGTATAGCAATGAAAAAAAAGAGGGTAGAGATATTGTTTTGATTATTGATACCTCTGCCTCTATGATTCAGGGACGTTTTGATGAAAAAAATTTAGAGAAGAATAAGTTTGATGTGGTCAAAGAGGTTGCCAGCGATTTTGTGACCCAAAGAGAGAGTGACCGTATTGCACTGGTTACTTTTGCTGATGTTGCTTTTATCTCTTCTCCTTTGACCTTTGAGAAGGAGTTTTTGGCATCAATTATTCGTCAACAACGTTTGGGTATAGCAGGACAGAGAACAGCGATTAACGATGCATTGGTTCAAAGCTATGCCATGTTGGAGCGTTCTAATACCAAATCAAAAATAGCAATTTTATTAACTGATGGAGTTGATAATATGAGCCGAGTCTCAGTGGATGAGGTTCGTAGTATGATTTCAAAAAGTCCTGTTAAACTCTATACGATTGGTATTGGTAAATCGGGAGATTATGATGGTAGTTTTTTAGACTCTCTTGCCAAAGCAGGAGAGGGGGCTTATTTTAGTGCTGATAACTCTGTAACCCTTAAAGAGATATATGAAAAAATTGACCATTTAGAGGTTACCGAAATTCATACCAAAAAGATGGTTCAGTATACCTACCTTTTTGTCTATCCTCTGCTCTTTTCGATACTCTGTTTGCTCTTTTTTGTCTATCTTCGTACCATTCATGGTGGTCAAAGGAGTAAAAAATGAGTTTTGTGAATCCTCAGCTTTTTTGGATACTTGCCATTCCTCTTATGGGGTTTAGCTTTTTTATATTAAGGCACAAAGAGAGCTTTGCCCATATCTTTAGCGAAGAGGTACTCAAACGCCTTAGTCTTGGCGATGACTCTTTACCGTTAGTTGCTAGAAATAGTATGATTATTATTGCTCTTTTTCTCATGACCGTAGCTCTCTCTCGACCCGTTATTGACAAAGGAGAACATACGGTTAAACTTAGTGGTATCTCTGCGTTGGTTGCATTAGATATTTCAGGTTCTATGCGTGCAAAAGATATCTATCCCAACCGTTTGGAGTTTGCCAAAATCAAGATAGCTTCTCTGTTTCATGAGATGAAGGATGATGAACTTTCACTGGTTGCTTTTGCTGATTCTGCTTTTATCTTAGCCCCTTTTAGTTCAGACAAAGAGACACTTATTCAGATAATAGAGGGGGTTGATAGTAACTATATTAAGATGCGTTCAACCAATCTTGACGCTCTAGGAAATCTTTCGAAAAAAATTCTTGCCAAAAAAAGACCCAAAGTTATGATTCTTTTTACCGATGGTGGCGATGATAAAGAGGTAGAGCATTTTGCTGAGCTAATAGCCGAGGAGTCGATTACTCTATATGTAGTTTTAGTAGGAAGTGCAAATGGTGTACCTGTCGTTGATAAAAAGGGAAAAGCTGTTGTTCAAAATGGGAAAATAGTTATAACCAAACGAAATGACTCCTTAGGTGCTGTGGCAATGAATAGTAGCGGTGCCTATATTGTCGCCAATACAGGAACTACAGGTATCAAAGAGTTAGTAGCTACCATTAAAAAGCATCATAAAGGTAAGGAAAAAGGAGAGATAACTCTACATGACAGAGTAGAACTTTTCTATTACCCTTTAGCATTAGCTGTGCTTCTTTTACTTGTTTCCTTTAGCTCATTACCAAGAAAAAAGAGTTTACAATGAAAAAGCCTGTAGGGTGTGATTGCCATCACATCAAAAGAACAAACCGTCATAAAAATGCCGTAGGATGCTGTTTTCAACGCACCTCAAAACCAAATATGCATACAAAAAATATTAATGGTGCGATAACAATCGTACCCTACGAAGGATAAACATGAATAAAAATATTTGGGGATTAAAAGGGACACTTTTTTGGGGTGTGGTTATTGGGGGTTTATTGGCTGTGGGACAAATTATTCCTCTTTATCTATATGCGTTGAGTATTGAGCCTAGTGTGAGTATGAATACTCTGCGTCGCTATTTAGCTTTGATGCAGAGTGATGCTTTTTTGCTTTCGATTTCGGCGATTGGTTCTACACTGTTGGTTGTTCCTTTGGTTCTTTTGATTGCTAAACTTAAAAAAGGTTCACAGCTACATGACTATTTTCCATTTCGGATTGTGCCACTAAAAGAGTTTACCTTTTGGTTCTCTTTGGCTATCGGATTGATTATATTAGAAAATCAGATACTTACGTTGACTGATATACCTGAAATACCTGATTTTATGCTCAATATTAAATTTCCCAATCAGTTATCTATTTGGCTTTTGGTTATAGGCGTGGCATTTTTTGCTCCTTTTTTAGAAGAAGTTATTTTTCGAGGATTTCTTTTAAAAGGACTCTCTAATAGTTTTTTAGGCATACATGGAGCAGTCATTATTACAGCATTTGTTTGGGCTGTTATTCATGCACAGTATAGTTGGGAGTATTGGATAATTATCTTTGTTATAGGATTAGTCTTTGGTTATGCCAGAGTTAAAACTAACTCCCTTTTGACACCTGTTGTGATGCATATACTCTTTAATCTAATGGCAACAATAGAACTCTATAATGAAAAAGGAATCTTATGAAATCGGTTATTTTTGTCTGTTTAGGAAATATCTGTCGCTCCTCTTTGGCTGAGGGTGTGGCAAAAAGTCAAGCCAAAGTGATGGGAATAGATATTAAAATTGAATCTGCAGGGCTTTCACGTTACCATAATGGAGAGGCTCCTTGTCCTTTGTCTGTGGCATTGGCAAAGAGACATGGTATTGATATTTCAATGCAGTATTCACAACATGTTAGTGAGTTTGACTTGAAGGCTTTTGATTTGGTTGTGGCACTTGATAGTAGTAATGAAGAGGAGCTAAATTTTATGGGATTAACCAATGTTAAAAAGCTTGGCGACTTTGGTTTTCGAGGAAAAGATGTGGCTGATTTATATTATACTCCAGAGAAAGAGGATGAGGTTTGGGAGATGGTTTCTACAGCTGTTAATCAGATTCTAAAGAGAGATAATGCGTAGCCTTCTACTTTTTCTCTTTTTGAGTATCTCTCTTTTGGGAGATATTTTTCCTTTTCAGACTATAAAAAAGGCAAAGAGAGCTTACCTTGATGGACATTACCAACAGAGCGTGATACTCTATAGGTCACTTGATAGTAAGAAGCTTGGAGTACTTTATAACCAAGCGAATGCTGAGTATAAAGCAGGAATGTATAGTTCAGCTCTAAAACACTATCAAGAGGCAAATGGAGTAGAAGAGGTAGTACGGTTGTATAATATTGGAAATGTCTACTTTAAAATGAAAAAATTTAAAAAGGCAATTGGTTATTATGAGAGGGCTTTAGAGCTAAAAAAGGATAAAGATATACGCTATAATTTGGCTTTAGCGAAACGAAAACAGAAAGAAAAAAATAGTAAAGATAAGAAAAAAGAACCTAAGCCTAAACCTAAAAAAGAGCCGAAAAGTCCTAAAAAAAGAGAGAAGAATGAGAAACGAAACGTGCCTCAGAAAAAGAAAAAAAGAGAAGAGAAAGAGATGAGTCCTGAAGAGAAAATACGAAAAAAAGAGCTGTCTCATCTATTAAATCAGCTTAGTAAAAAAAGAATGCCAACATTGATGTATCAGACCAGTAAAGAGCAAGGGGTAAAAAATGAACAGAATCCTTGGTAGCCTCTTTTTTTATCTGGCTTTTTTGAATTTTTATCTTTATGGAGGGAGTGCAGAGGTATTACTTTCGGATAAAGAGGTTGTTGAGGGAGAGGCTGTATTTTTGTCTATTACGACTATTGAAGCAGGACAAAGCACTCCACTGCCAAAGATTGATAGCATTTCAGGAGTAATTGTTGATAATGTTATACACAATAAAGAGTTTGAGCGGGTAGAGGTTAATGGAAAAGAAGTCATGTACCATATTCAGACTATGACCTTGGAGTTTCGCCCTAAAAAGAGTTTAAAAATTCCCCCTTTTCAGTTTCTTGTTGATGATAAAATAGTGACTACGCAACCATTGGATTTAAAAGTAGTTAAAGAGTTGTCACAATTGAGTTCAAAAGATAACTACTTCTCTATTCGAATGAAATTAGAAAAACAGAGTGTCTATATGAATGAACCGACTCTTTTAAAGGTTTTTTTTACTCAAAAGAGTGATGTTCCTATTATGAAACTGGATTATAAAAAGCCTATTTTCAAAGATTTTTTTATTAAACAGGTTGAGAGAGAGAAGAAATATAAACAGGGAGATATGACGGTTCATGAGTTGAGTTATCTATTGACTCCTAAAAAAAGTGGTCATTTGCTAGTCGAGCCTGCTTCTATTAGAGTTGCACGACTTAATCGAAAGCTTCAAGATGGAGGATGGTATCGAGATGTTCCTTTGTGGAGTCGATTAAGCTCATCTTCTTTACCCTTAGAGGTTAAATCGGTCTCTTCTGATATGGAGTTGGTAGGTATATTTAGATTGAAAGAGAAAGTTGATTCACTTTTAGTCAAAGCAAATACACCCATTAATTTGGAAATTTCACTAAAAGGTGAGGGGAGCCTGCTTGATTATAAGGGATTTAATTTTGATATTCCTGATGTGACTGTTTATAGCAATGAAGCAAATAGAAGCAGTCGTGTTATTAATGAAAAATTACAAAGTTACTATATTCAACAGTTTGTTTTTATCTCTGATCATGATTTTATTATTCCTGCTCAAAAAATCTTGGTATTTAATCCACAGAGTGGGAAAATGGAGAGTTTAGAGACAAAGAGTTACTCTATTAAGATAGATAGAGGAGGTGATGCTATTGTCTCTAAAACAGTTGTCCATACAAATAGTAAAACCAGAGAAGAGGTACTCTCCCCCAAAGAGAAATTTTTAGATGTAAAGCAAAGAGTTACCAAGAGAGTTCAAGAGCTTCCTAGCTATGTTTGGATGATGGCTTCTTTCTTGTTGGGTGGATTTGTTGTATGGCTTTTTAGATATATTCCTAGCTCTTTTTGGAAAAAATTTAAGAGTAGTAAATTGGGTTTTAGTGGTTATGAAGCGTTACAGATTCTCTATCCTCATATTGGTTCAGATATTGAGGTAGAAGTAGTTGTAAGACAGCTTTATGCGATTAAAAATGGAGATAAAAATGTAAATTTAGATCGAAAATCACTAAAAGAGTTGGTTGAGAAATATAGAGAGAAAGGGAAGAGATGATTTATTATATCTATCCATCATCTAAAGAAGCCTTTGCCTTAAAGGTTTTAGAATATAGTAAAAAAAAAGGGGTAGAGTTACAGCTTATTGAGATAGATAAGTTAAATGAGCTGACTCTTGAGGGACATCTTGTTGTTACTGGAACAGTTCAACATATAAAGGCAGTGATGGAGTATTCTCATCAAGAACAGCTGAGTATGGGGATTATTCCTCTGCCTGAACAGAGAGAGCTTAAAAATACATTTTTGCTCTCTTCAACCTTTGAGAAGAGTGTTGATTCTGCATTAGAGATTAGTGAGAAGAGGATAGATTTACTCTACTGTAATGATATATTGGTTCTTCAAGAGGTAGTTATTGGTGAAGTTCCTCCTCTTGATAGCTTCTCTTCAACCATGGAGAAGCAGAGTTTAAAAGAGAGAGTTATCTCTTTTTGGAGTCTCTTTAGCAAGGTTAAAAAGTTAAAGCATACACGATTTACGGTAACAACAGGAAAAGAGAAGGTTCTAAAATTTTCAGCAGTTGGTGCTGTGGGGGTTGAGTATAATAACCGAACATTTGCTTCTAAATTGATAAGTAAATATCTTAAGTTTAATGATGCACGGTTGACGTTGGTTGTTCTCTCTCCTAGCTCTATACTTCAGTATATGGGATATATTTTTCAGTCACATATTTTAAAACGTACCCCTGAGCAGTTGCCTTCCTCTGTAGGTTATATTCATAGTTCTAAATTAACGATTGAGTCTGAAGTTATATTTGGTGTGCAGATTGATGGAGAGGAGTGTTTAAAGACACCTGTAGAACTAGAGAGTCGTGCTGAAGCATTGCAATTAAGTCTTAGTGAAGAGTTTTGGGAGAAGAGTTCAAAAGTCAAAGAGATAAAAGAGAGTGTGAAGGTAGAGCATCTTCCTCATGATGATGAGATGTCTACTTATTTGGAGAAAAGTATACCTCTTTTCGCTCATGCAAGCAGAGAGCAGTTCACTGCACTTTTTAGAAATTTAAGAGAAGAGAGCCAGCTCAATTCAACCTTTATGACCCTGCTTATATTGGCAACGATTATTGCAACTTTTGGTCTCTATATTAACTCCGCCTCAGTTATTATTGGAGCGATGCTTTTAGCCCCTTTGATGCAACCTATTGTTGGTGTGAGTATGGGATTGTTACGTCAAGATATAGCCTTGCTCTTTAATGGAGCAAAGAGTATAGCTGTAGGGGTATTGGCTGTAATTCTATCTGCGGTAGTTATATCTTATCTTCTACCACTCAATCAGTTGACTTCCGAGATGAATGGTCGTCTCTCTCCTACTATTTTAGATCTTTTTGTTGCTATTATATCGGGAGTAGCCGCTGCCTATGCCAAGAGTAATGAGAAGATAATTGGTTCTCTTGCGGGGGTTGCTATTGCTGTGGCACTGGTTCCTCCTTTGGCTGTTTCTGGAATTGGCTTGGGTTGGGGAGAATGGAGTATGTTTGGTTCGGCACTGCTACTCTTTATTACCAACTTGGTCGGGATTATTTTAGCTTCATCTATAACCTTTCTAATTTTAGGTTTTTCTCCTCTTTCTATTGCAAAAAAAGGTTTAGGTTATGCTTTGATACTTGTAGCGATAGTCTCAATACCGCTCTTTATCTCTTTTAAACATATGAAGCATGATATAGATATTCAACAGCAGTTAAGTGCTTTTGAGACAACGATAGGCTCAAAGCATATTTATCTGAAAAATATAGATTTACAAGGAAAAGAGGTTCGTTGTGAAGTGATTGCTTCTGATATTTTATCAAGTGAAGAGAAGGGAAAATTAAGACTCCTCATCGCCAATGAGGTTGGCGAAGAGGTTAAAATTTTGGTTAGTTTTTGGTATGAGCTTTAAGCTATTTTTTGTAAGAGTGTGCATTGGGGATTGTTAAGTGGTCTCCAATTGTAATCTGTAAACTTTTATTAATTTTATCTTTATTAGCTTTATAAATTTTATAATATTTTGTATTGTCATTGTAGTAAACTTGTGCATAAGTAGATAGTGATTCATTATTTTGAACTTCAATCACAACATGGTCATCAAAGACTTCAATCTCTTTAATTGGTTTACGGATACGGGTTGCTGTATGCCCTTTTGTAACCTCTTTTGTTAACGAATTGACAGTCTGTTTTACCATTGCCATTTTCTTTGGTGTTGGTGTTTTTGATTTTTTATCTGAGAGTGCTTTGACTAAAGCTTTAAGCTCTTTAATTGTTTTTTTATCTGCTTCTTGTTCTTTTCTAAGTGCTGAAAGCTCTTTGAGTACTTCACTTAATTGTTCTTTTATAAGATTAAGCTCATCTTCACTGTTCTCATCAACCTCATTAAGTTGTTGACTTGTGGGAAGCTTGCTCAATATAATCTCCTCAGGTTTCTTTGAACATGTGAGCTCTTTCTTTTTAGCATGATCACTGCATCCAACAATCGGTCCCTTTTGAAAGAGGGCTGACTTGTCTGATTCATCAACCAGTTGAATATCAAGCTCATCCAACTCATTTGCCAACATTGGTGTCCCCAATATTAACAGGCTTACTCCTGTAATAAACACTATCTTTCTCATTCGATTTCCTTTCTTTCTGTTTTATCTATCTACAAGTATAGATTAAAGATGAATTATATTTACTTAAAAAGAGGCAGATTCTTTAATAATATTTATAAAATTATTCTAAATAGGGTATTTTTAAAATAATCATACCAAAAACAACTTTTGGCTATAATCACGGAATTTTTTATATTTTATTATATATATGTTAGGAAACAACAGTGATTA
>Ga0256827_10002228_pt1 | contig 12521 bp, 13 predicted proteins | sample CV84metaG_FD_185977 | JGI IMG/M metagenome (GOLD analysis project Ga0256827, IMG submission 185977) | Hydrothermal vent microbial communities from East Pacific Rise, Pacific Ocean - CV84 | ecosystem: Environmental > Aquatic > Marine > Hydrothermal vents | place: Pacific Ocean: East Pacific Rise... | reverse complement strand
AAAACTCACTAAATACATAACAAGGTAAAAAAGGGTAAAATCTGCCTATTACAAATTACCCTAGGAGAACGTTATGGTAAACGACATTTTGGAACAAACCTCTACAAATATGGAAAAAAGTATTGAAGCACTGAAAAGAGATTTCTCAAGTCTTAGGACAGGAAAAGTGACTACAGGAATTGTAGATAACATTAAAGTGGACTACTACGGTACAATGACTCCCCTTACTCAAGTTGGAAATGTTATTGCTACTGATGCGACAACAATCAGTATTACACCTTGGGAAAAACAACTTTTGGGAGATATTGAAAAAGCGATTCAAGAAGCAAATATTGGTGTAAATCCTAACAACGATGGAGACTTTATTAAACTCTTTTTCCCACCAATGACCTCTGAGCAAAGACAAGAGATTGTGAAGCAAGCCAAAGGGATGGTTGAGCATGCCAAAGTTTCTATCAGAAATGTAAGGAAAGATAGTAACGATAAAGTAAAAAAACTTGAAAAAGATAAAGAGATAAGTGAAGATGAATCTAAAAAAACACAAGATCAAGTACAAAAGATCACAGATGAATTTGTTGCGAAAGTCGATGAGGCTTTTAAAACAAAAGAAGCTGATATCCTAAAGGTATAATGATGCATGTTGAACAGGTCTATAAAGATGCCAATGCCTTACTAGATGGGCATTTTCTTCTAGCCAGCGGTAACCACTCTTCACGTTACCTCCAAAGTGCAAAAGTGATGGAGTATCCTAAAAAGGCCGCCCTACTTACTAATGCTCTAGCAAAGATGATACAAGAGGCAGGCATAGAAGTAGATACTGTCTGTGCTCCTGCTCTTGGTGGTGTATTAACAGGCTACGAGCTAGCTCGTTCTTTAGATGTACGTTCTATTTTTGTAGAGAAGAAAGAGGGTGGTATGGAGCTTCGCCGTGGGTTTGAAGTGGCACAAGGTGAGAAGATCATCATTTGTGAAGACATCATCACTACAGGTGGATCTGCACTCAAAGCAGCTAAAGCCATTGAAACACTAGGCGGTAAAGTCGTTGCTTTTGCATCACTTGCCAACAGAGGTTTCTGTAAGCGTGTAGGGGGCAATAATACGGCAAAATCTGAGTGTAGCCTCCCTAGTGATGTACCTCTTTTTGCATTGGATGATTTTACCTTTGAAATGTATGCACCTGAGGATTGTCCTCTTTGTAAAGAAGGAAAATCTAAAGCGATCAAACCGGGAAGTAAAAGCTAAAGCTTTTTCTTCTTAACTTTTTTAGCTTACTCTCCAAACCACAGCACATAACTCTACATCTATATCAGTCTTGCGTGGTTTCATACTATAGGTTTCTATAGAACAGTTGTCTACATTATATTTTTCATTGATCGCATCTATGGTATCTTCAAGTTCATACTCAAGTGCTTCAATATCTGCCTGTATCGTAGCCATTCTCTCTTCTGCACGGCTCATATCTCCACGCTCTTTTAAAATATTTGATCCTTTCTTAAACGCACGTCCTATCTTTGTAGGACTGGTACGTCCAAAGAGTGCACCAAGTACTGCAATACCCGTCTCTATCATAGACGATGTAGAGTCAGCTTCCTCTTTCTTTACACGTGCTTTCGCACGGTTTAGTCTATCAAGTAGGGTTTTTTCTTTTTTACCGTAACGTGTTTGTAGTTTTTCTATCTCTTGCTCTTTTTTATCATTGAGCATATCTTGCACTCTTACTTTAAAGTCTGACTCTGACTCTCCTACCTTAGACTCCGATTTAGGGGAAGCACAACGAAGAAGCTCCAAGTTTTGTTCTCTATAAAGAGACTCTTTAAGTTCACGTATCGCTTTTTTAAGCCCTTTGTCTTCCAATACTACTTTTGGAAGTGCTTGAAACTTTGCTTTACTTGGTGCATTATACGGGTAGTTTTCAAAGTTCTCCTCTTCTTCTCTTGCTTCTTCCCAGTTAAGACTTTTTTGACCTTTTTCTATAATCAAAGAGAGTATAAGGTCTCGTTCTTCATCTACCCCTTTACGCTGATTATAAAAATGTACTTTGGCTATGGCTCCTAGTGTCGGAGCATATACATTGGTTTGACTTGGATCTAGTTCAAAATACTGAGCAATAGAGTTATCAATGTGTTGAAAACTCTCTAATTTACTCTTTTTTTGTATCATCGTATCAACCGTTTCTACTTCAATATTTTGTACCTCTTTTTGCTCTTGCATCAAAGCACTTATCTCATCACGTTTCAGTGGTCCTTTTAAATATGACATTACCCAACGCGTAGAGAAGAGACGAATATCTTCTAAATGTGCTGATTTTAGGAAGAACGTTCTCTTTTGGAGGTTTGCTAATAGGTTTTTTATCTCACTTTTATCATAAGAGCTACCTACTTTACCTCCCAAACCATCTATAACACGTTCTATATCTTGTGTAGTTTGGAGTCTACCTATGAACCATGTTCCAATGTTAGAGAGTCCTTTATAGTCCAGATCTACTGGGTTTTGTGTACTAAGTACTACCCCTACACCAAAAGCTCTTGCCTGTTTAAGAAGCAACAGCATTGGCTCTTTGCTTGGTGGATTCTTAGTAGGCGGGAAGAAACCGTAGATCTCATCCATATACAGCAGCGTCTTAAGTGCTGAAGTACCGCTTTGTCTTCGCATCCATGCAATGTATTTGTTCAGTAAAAGTGTGACAAAAAACATACGTTCATTGTCATTCAAATGCGAAATAGAGAAGATAGCTACTTTTGCTTTCCCATTTTCATCATAAAGAAGTTTTTGTATGTCTAAGCTGTCACCCCGTAACCAAAGAGAAAAAGAGGGACTAGCAAGAAGCGAGTTAAATTTGGTTGCCAATTTAAAACGTGCCGCTTGAGGATAAAAGTCGTCTAAAGGTAAAACCCCTATCTTTTTAAAACTTGGATTGATGATCTTACCGATAAGGCTCTCTATGCTCATATCTTCACCATTGAGCCATGCCTTGGTAATGATCTGTGCTAAAAGGATATACTCTTTAGACTCTAGCGGATCAGCTACTATACCTACAAGAGAAAGCAAAGATACGGTTGTACTTTTTAGATAGGAGGTAAAAGTATCGCTGTCTTCCATCACTTCATGCGGTGGTGTTTCAAGTGATGACATCACATTAATGGCAACACCAGCGGAACTTCCTGGGGTGTAGATAGTTTTAGGCACAGCCTGCAGCTTAGCCACACGGTCTGTCGTCTGTCCCCAAGACTCTATCCCCTCTTTCCAGATCGTTGAGATCTTTTTAGCATATGCTGAGAGGTCTTGTTCTTTAGCTCTGGCTTCATCTTCTACCCATGGTTCAAATGCTTTAGCTGAGAAGTTACTATCCACCAAACAAAGGTTACCCATATCCCCTTTAGGGTCGATGATAATAGAAGGAATATTATCTATCGCTGCCTCTTCAATAATACCTACACCAAGACCTGTTTTCCCAGACCCAGTCATACCGATAATCGCCGCATGGGTAGTGAAGTTTTTGTTTTTCAACAGTGTGAGAGCATCTGTAGCCTCCATAGAAGCTTTATCTACATCTTTTCCAAGATAAAACAATCCCAACTTTTCATAAATCTCTTGCATATACTTTTCCTTGGTTATTCTCTATAGAATATTTTAACCAAATTCCAATACAAATATGTTTGAAAGCTTTAAATTAAAAAAAGATTAAGGTTTTGGATTGGTTGGATTGGTTGGATTGGTTGGATTGGTTGGATTGGTTGGATTGGTTGGATTGGACGATGTATTCGTTCTTCTTGGGTTTGTTCTGGTAGGTGGGTTAGGTTTAGTAATTCCCTGCACCATAAAACTTATAGCCTCTTTTCCTTTTTGCTGTAGCAGTACCAGTACTTTGTCTTTTTCCCAATAGACATCAAAAAGCTCTACTCCTTGCATGACAGGATCTACCTCTACTCTCTCTTCTGAACGTAGAGGAAGTCTGTATCCTACCCCTTCTACTCTTGCTAAGGTATTATTCTTTTTAAGTACAACCCAGCAGACTTTTGCTGCAGTCAGACCATGAAGGGTATTCTGTGTCTCTTCCATACAGAGTCTTGTAAACTCATCTTTTTTAAGGCTCAAGTTACCATCAGAACTTGCAATATCCATATATAGCATATCAGTAGCTTGTGTGATCTTTTTTGATTTTTCCAAATAAGTAAGAAGATGAGCATTCGAGTCGCGGAGCATATCTACCGAACTGTAGAGTGCGGGCAGTATGATACCAAGAAGGACGATAGAGATAAGTACCTCTATAAGGGTAAATGCAGATCGTTTACTTATCACCTTTAGCCATCCATAAGTCCAACACGGATCGCCTCTTCATAGCTTGTTTCACCGTTAAGAAGCATCTCTTTAAGCTTATCGGCTATGGTTCGCATACCATTTTTTTTCATTGATTCTCTTACTTGATGGTCATTAAAGCCGTCTTTCATCATCTCCTTGACACTGTCATCAATAATAAAAAGTTCCCCTATAGCCTGTCTCCCTTTGTAGCCGGTAAAGTCACACGCTTTACATCCTACTGCTTTAAAGTAGAGTTTATCTTTAGGGATATCTATCTCTTCTGTAATAGTCACAGAGAGGCGTGCTTCCTCTTTACAGTGTACACAAAGCTTTCTGGTTAACCTTTGGGCAAGTACCCCTAAAAGGGTAGAAGAGATAAGAAAATTTTCTATACCCATATCCATCAGACGACTCAGAGAAGAGGTTGCATCATTTGTGTGCAGTGTAGAGAGAAGTAAGTGCCCTGTCAATGCTGAACGTAAAGCGATATCTGCTGTTTCAGAGTCACGTATCTCCCCTACCATAATAATATCAGGATCCTGTCTTAAAATGGAGCGTAATCCTGAAGCAAATGTGAGTCCTACTTTGCTGTTTACCTGTATCTGTGAGATATTGTCTGCATTGTACTCTACCGGATCTTCTACTGTAATAATATTTTTATCCGGTGTTGTAATATGTTGCAGGCAGGCATGGAGTGTGGTTGATTTACCCGAACCTGTCGGCCCTGTGACCAATATCATTCCATGTGCATGGTTGAGTAATTTATAGAGATTTTTTGTAATATCCTCTTGAAACCCTAAAGACTCAAGCGTAGGGATATGTTCACTTTGTGCCAATATCCTCATCACAACTCTCTCTCCATGATAGGTAGGAAGGATAGAGACCCTGACATCAAGTGTTTTCCCTGAAATAGTGATCTGTGTACGCCCATCTTGCGGTAATCTTTTTTCAGAGATATCAAGACTTGAGATAACTTTGATACGGTTAATGACCAGTCCTATGATGGTACGTTCCAGATCAAGATGTTTTTTAAGTGCTCCATCTATACGAAGCCTTACCTCTCCTTTTCTCTCTTGACTCTCTATATGAATATCACTTGCCCCTTTTTGAATGGCTTGAAAAAAGAGTGAATTGACCAGTTTGATGATAGGAGCAGAGTCCTCACTGGAGAGAAGGTCTTGTGAGTTACGGATGAACTCAAGCAGATCTCCCTCTACCTCTATAAGCTCTTCAGAGGTTGTTGACATCTCTTCAAAGTCAGAACCTGTCTGTATTTCTAAAAAGCTATTCTTTAGTCTCTGAAAACTCTCTTCATCTAGGAGTGTAATAGGATACTCCAAAGCAAGTTTGGAGAGGTGGTTAAGGGCATCTCCTAAAGTATTTTGTTCCACGATAGCGGTTTTCACCCCATCAATGGTACTAAAAAGCAAAGAGTGTTTCAGTGCTAACTTATGGTTGATCTCCTCTTCCCAGAGAGGCTCTAAGTTGACATCTTGTAGGCGAGGAAACTGCATCTCTACTCCTCTGTATCCAAGATACTAAGATTATTTTTATGTGTTCTGCGTATTCTACGGTGTGCAGGTGCTATCTCCATGCTACCCTCTTCTTCTATACCTGCTTCTTTGTTAAGCCCCTTACGTACAAAAGCATTGTATTTGGTCTGTATTTCTTCCAATTCACTAAGTGCCATACGCAAGCGTTTAAGGTCACCACTTTTTCTTACAATATATGGTGTAAGGTATATTACCACATTGATCTTACTGGACATATCCCCTCTGGAAGTAAAAAGTTCTCCTAAAATAGGTATATCTCCCAAAAGCGGTACTTTTGTGGTACTTTTCCCTCCTGCTTGTTTCATGAGTCCACCTAAAATAATAGTCTCACCATTATTGACGATAGCATTGGTCACCACTTTACGTTTGGTTGTGGTAGGTCTGTCTGCTGAAGAACTTGAACCTGGTAAAATATCTTCTATCTCCGCTTCTACTTCAAGTGTAACTTTGTTGTTACTGGAGAGTCTTGGTTTTACTTTCAGTGTAATACCGATATCTTCTCTAGAGTAGTTATTGATGATATTTCCCTGTCCTTGTGTCGACTGCTGTGCCTGTGTTAAAATGGATTGCGTACGACCTACCTGGATAGAAGCCTCTTTATTGTTCGTACATAAAACCGATGGTTCACTCAAGATATGTGCCGCACCGTTTTGTTTAAGTAGATCAAGTTTCGCACCTAATGCAAAAACTGCACTTGTCTTAGGAAAAGAAAATGATCTAGTATTATCATAAATAGGATTTCCATTATTATCCTGCCCTTTATACTCTTGTGAATTTAAAAATCCAAGTAATGTTTGAGATATCATCAAAGAAGAGGCTCCCATATTTGCTGCTGCAGTAAAAAGACCTTTATTCGTGATCTTCCCCCCTTCAAACCCATATCGCATTCCTATCTGTTCTGCAAGATCCGTATTGATCTCCACAATTCGTGCTTTTACATAAACCTGTACTTTAGGAATGTCTATCTTCTTTACTGTTTCCCGAATATTCTTGATCTGTTCTCCGGTTGCCAGAATGATAAGAGCATTTCTCTCTACATCAGAGACCACCATCGCTTTACTAGGTGGCTTCGCCCCTTTTCTCGGCTTCTTAATAGCAACATTGTTCATCTGTGCTACAAGCTTGGAGAGGATCTTCTCCATCTCTTCTACATTGGAGTTCTTCAGACGGATCACATACATTTTTTGTGTCTGGTCTTCACCTTTCATATCAAGTTGTTTTATGTAGCGGATCATACGACTGTTGTTTTCCGGTTTCCCTACTAAAATGATAGAATTGGTTGCTTCATCTTTAAAGACATCAACTTTTTGGCTCTCTATGGTCTGAGGAAAAAGTTTTTTTGCCATACTCTGTGCATTGGTAAAGACATCTTTAACCGAGGAATTCTGAAGTCTTACCACCGTTGATCTCTTCGTACCTTTCTCTTCTACCGCTTTAATAAGTTTCGCAATAGAACGCAAGGTTCTTGGGTTTGCTGTAATAGCAAGTACATTGTTCTCCTTAAAAGAGATTACTTTTGCACTTTTATGAAGCAGTGGCTTAATTTTGGCACGAATGACTGCAGCATTAGAATTCTTAAGCGGGAACATGACTGTTTTCATAGTATCACCGTCGATGGTACTGCCTACAGGAAGTCCTTCTCCTGCTGCATTAGCACTTTTGACCACTTTGTAAAATTCACCTTGATCTACCAGTGTCAAACCTTTACTCTGCAAAATAGAGTTTGCCAAAGGCAGCAAAGAACTCTTTTTTATAGGTGTCGTTGATACAAAATTGATCTTTCCTTTAAGGTCACCCTCTATCAGAATATTCTTGTTGGTGATCTTGGAGACCATCTCAATAAAGTCTTTGACACTCAAGTCACGGAAATTGACATCTACTTTCTCTTCTGCCTGTAGTCCTATAAAGGCTACCAACAATAACCCCAATGCTATTTTAGTTAATTTCATATTCTAGCTCCATTTCTTCTTTTCCTCTTTGAATGACCAGTGTGGCATTCTCTATACTTTGGATATTTTTATACATATTAAATGCTGCATTATAACTATTTATCTCTTGTCCGTTGATGGATTTTATCACATCATCTCTTCTGACACCTAACTTGGCAAACGGACTGCCTTTCCGTACAAAGGTGATCTTAAATCCTTTAAGATCCCTACCCTCTCTTACCTCAGCGATACCGATATTTTTATAGATATCATCCATATTTTTCGCATAATGCTCAAGCAGTGCTCGGTCGATGATCTTATGGTCACCTGCATCCGTAACATCACCCTCTACTTTAGATGAAGCTTGAGAAGGGGATGAAGAGACGCCACTCTCACCCTTTATCTTCACTGCACTCTGTGCAACATTTTTACCTTTGATCAAGTCAACCCTGTAGGTTTTTGCATTTTTACTAAAGGTTGCAAAGTTACTTCCGGCACCTTCAAGTACAAAACCATTGATCTCATCCCCTTTGGAGAGTACTTTGGTTTTACTCTTATAGACCACCGTAATCACTGTTGCATCTGAAGCATTATAGATAGCAAGAAGTGTAATGTCTTTAATACTTCCTGCCGCTTTGGTTGTTTTTATCGGTGTACTTTTCACTGGTGCAGGTGCTTCATTGGGTGAAAGTTTAACTCTGTAGTAAAGAGACTTTCCACTTCTATCTTGCAGATGCTCTACGCCTGAAGCAGGAAGTTCTTTCATCTCTACTGCGAACCAAAGTAACTTAATGAGAAGTAAGAGTACTAAAAGGGTCATAAGCCACTTAAATGTGGAGGGTTTAAAAAGATGTTTCATAGTACCACCCTTTCTCGTCTTTTTTCAAGAGTGCCTTGATACTCTCTATCTCTTTTGCTTCCACAAAATTTAAATGGAGCGTTCTCTCTTTCAAGTTAGCTCCTCCCTCAATAGTTCCAAAACTTCCTTCTGCTTTTATAGAAGCAGTGTAAGCAGAGAAAATAGAGTGCTCAATCTCTGCCTTGTTTGTCTGCTGAGGTACCATATTTTTAAGAGAATCATCAATCAGTAATTCTTCTATTTTTAGCCTTGTATAAAAAAGCAGTGTAAAAAAAGTAACCTTTTCTACCGTTGCTACATTGATCCCTTTAACATACACCGAAGCATGGTTAAGCTTGAGTGTGAAGAGACCTTCATCTATGCTCTCTTCATTGATCTCAATGCCTTGTTTCTCAAGCTCTTTTTCAAGCTTATAATAGAGTTCCTGTTTAGGCATAAAAAGCAAGAGGGCGAACCACGCGACAAAGAGTAGTATAAAAATCTTTTTTACCATTTGCATTTGAACTCCACATGATAAGATGCACCACTTTTTTGTATCTCTAACAGCTGTATCTGTACAGCAAGATTCATGATCTTCGTTGTCAGTTTGTTCAACTCGTTTGCACTGAGTCCTTGATACGTAGCAGTAAGCTTTTTACCCTTTTTGCTCCATTTGACTTTAGATGCAGGGATAAGCTGCTGAAGTTTGTCTATTTTCTTAGAGATCTTTTTATCCGCCCAAACTCTCTTGAGTGCTACGATCTCTTTAAATTCGTTAACCGACTGTTGCATCTGTGTTGCTTGTTTTGCACCCAAAGTAACCTGTGCACTTTTATAGAAGAATGCTACGACCATCAAAAACAGTGCCGTGAGTACGATAAGTTCGTTTTGGTATTTTTTCAAACTCATAATGTCCCCTCTATCACCACATTATTCCCTGTGGCTTTTACCTTTGTGAGGTTCTCTTTTTTGGCTAGCTGCTCCAAGCGTTTTAGTACTTTTTTATCACTACAGTTAAATGTTGCTTTAAAACCTTTTTCATTGACAAGCAAAGTGCTTAGGGTAGCCCCTTTAAAAATAAGCCCTGAAAGAGATTTGATGATCTCTCTTTTTTTTCTCTGTGCCGTGTCAATCGTCATATATTTCTCTGCAATACTCTCTCTTTGCATCTTACTTTGTAAAGAAGGGTAAGCTTCCAAAAGTCCTTGCATCTCTTCTTGAGTAGCCAATGAACCTTTCACATAACGTGAACCTTCCATAAAGAACATGCCTGCAAAAAGTAAAAACACACAAGCCAATGCAATCGCCTGTCCCATACTCAACAGTGAACCGTAAGAACCTTGCAGAGTAACCCCAGACTTAGGCGTAAAACTACCGGTGAACGCTATAGGTTTTATCTCTTCATTCAATGCAGATTGTGGTACCACTGCCACCGTATCATCTATCGCTACCAATGCCTTTTCATCTTTTAAAAGGACAGGTGACTCAAAAGCATCTACTGCCTGTTGTGCAAAAAATATTTTGGATACCTGTTCGGGTTTTATCCCCTTAGAGAGCAATAAAGAGCGTATTTGTCCGGGATTATACGCGATAAATACCCACTTCCCTTTCTCTTTATACACCATATAGTCATACTCGCCTACCTCTTCTAACAGACCGTCAAAAAGAGATGGGGCGATCTTTTTTGCCTGATAGAGATACTTGACAGGAAGTTCCTCTCTCTTCAATGTATAGTACTGTGGGGTCAACATCACATTCACATCATGTGACAAAAACTGACGCTGCATCCCTGCGTGTACCAGTAACAGCTCTTTATTGCTTCCCATAAAATTCAAAATTCTTTACCTCTTTCTGAATATCTACAAATTTAAACATATATCTTTCACCGGCATAACCGTATGAAACTTCGCACCATGACATAGGCAGGAATACTTTTGTAAAAAGTCTTTGGTTGTATGTACCGCCCATATTTTGGACAAAAGTCTTTAACTGTGTTTCACTCTCTATCCACTCTTCTTTTACGGAAGCAAAGTCTATCCCAAAAAGTAAAGAGATCAGTTCTGTAGAAATATAATTCCCATCGATCACATTTTTTTTAGGATCACGTTCAATGGGATTAAATACAAATAATTTCTTCCATGGAACCAAGCTTATCTTCGGATCATCTACTTCAAGCTGATACCTTTGTAAAATCGCCTCGAATTGTTTGTATGATATAATACCATTTTTTTGACGAAGTCTGCTTTGTTCTTTTTGTAGATACTTCTCATCAGGTTTGCCTATCTCTTCCAGTATCATCTCCTGTAATCTTGTTGCATCTTCCAATCCGTAATTCTGTACGACTGCTTCAAATACTTTTTCTACTGCATCATACTGTAGTTGCATTTGTCGTTTGTTACCTTGTGACATCCAGTTGATATTGACCCCGTTCGCCAATGGGCGACAGCGTACTGTTACAGAGAATCTTCCATCAGGAGATGTAAGCGGAACCGGCATTTGATAGAGTTGCGTATAAAGTGTTTTTCTTTTTGGAAATCGTTTAAATATTTTTTGGATATCTGCATAATAAAGGTTACCTTGTATCAATGCTTTTGTGTATGCAGCATCTCTTCTAACTGTATCAAAATACCCTATGAGTACACTCGTCAATGCAATGATCACCGTAAGTACCGACAGGGTGATGATAAGTGCGAAGCCTCTCTTTTGAGAAGTTTGTGACGCTATAGTGTGTATGGGTTTATCCATTTAAAAGCTCTATTCAAGTAAAATCGTATTCGTAAGATTATTATATCAAAGCAAACTAAGGATTAATGTGAAAGAACTAAAAAGAATAAGAAGTAAAAAATTAAGAGCCGGATTTTCTCTGATAGAATTGCTCATTGTTATCGTCATACTCGGAGGGCTTGTAGCCGTCGTTGCACCAGGGCTCATGGACTCAGCAGATCAAGCAAAACGAGATACCGTATGTCTTAAAATGAATGACCTTAAAAAAAGACTTGATATGTTTAAACTCGATAACGGTGTTTACCCTGATACAGAAGAGGGATTTGAAGCACTTTTAAGTAATCCTGATGCAGATAAATATCCTAATTACCGTGCAAAACCCTATCTTAAAAAATTACCGAAAGATTCATGGAGAACACCGTTTGTCTACATTAAAAAAGGAAGTGATGTCGAGATCATCTCTTTTGCCTCCGACAGAAAAGAGGGTGGAGATGAAAACAATGCAGATATACTCTTTTCACAATGTAACAAATAATACATCTTTATGCAGACAAAAGAGATAAGTAACCAGACACATAAGGGGTTTTCTCTCATAGAACTTCTTATTGTCATCGTGATCGTCTCTGTTGTCTACTTTTTAGGGTTTAGCGGATTTGAAAAACCTGAAAGCAAACCCAAAGCACTTACCCCTCTTAACCTTAAATCTACGATCATGAAATCAGAAGGATTTCACGGCGAAGCAACCTTGATGTGTATTGACAAATGTCGTTCCTGCTACATGCGTAAAGGTATCAATGGCTCCTTTGAAGCCTATGCAAATAAAGTTGATCTAAAAAATACAGAAGCCTATACACTGGATGAGGGGGAGTCACTGCAACGTCTGGAGTATGGACGCTATAAAGATAAAAAAGTCTGTTTAGTCCTTAATTTTTATCACAATGGAAGCTCTACACAGATCATTTTAAAAAATGAAAAGGGCGTCTTCTTTCTCCCGGCTTTTTTTGGAGAGGCACAGGAAGTAGATTCTCTTGAAGATGCCAAAGACCTATGGCTACAAAACAGTGACCTTGTCTCTAACAGTGGAGATTTCTATTGAAACAGTTACGTCCTGCTTTTACCATTATTGAAATACTTGTCTCTGTACTCATCCTCTCAGGCTCCATTGTCTATGCCCTACAG
>Ga0256827_10002227_pt1 | contig 12523 bp, 13 predicted proteins | sample CV84metaG_FD_185977 | JGI IMG/M metagenome (GOLD analysis project Ga0256827, IMG submission 185977) | Hydrothermal vent microbial communities from East Pacific Rise, Pacific Ocean - CV84 | ecosystem: Environmental > Aquatic > Marine > Hydrothermal vents | place: Pacific Ocean: East Pacific Rise... | reverse complement strand
ATCGAAAGCTCCTATATCTTTATTTTTCTCTTTATATTTTAAGTAATTTTTACTTTTAGCCATTCTGTTTTCGTCAAATCCTCTAAGTAATCCTTTTCGTATTGCATCTGCAATATATTCATTAGTTATAGGGTATTCTCCTGCCGAATGTCCAATACCGGAAAATATAAAACTATCCATATTTTATTTATCTTAAATTTATAATATTAAGCATTAATATTTATTGTATCCATCTTTTATAATAACTAAAACATCATTATAACTATTTCGCACATTAGGTTGTTTTAATATATACATAGAACGTACAATTCTATTTGCTATATCTTTTAAAGGTATTAGTTTTTCTTGACCTACAGCCTGCATAGACATATTAATTTGAGTTTTATTTAATACATTAGTCATTCCGCCATCAATAATTCCGGGAATATAGTATACGCACCTAATATTAGGATAATTTTGTTGAGCATAGCTTGTTGCAAATCCAAATAGAGCTCTTTTTGAGGATACATAAGCAGATGAGCCTCCAAATTGCGCATCTTGTGCTATAGAGCCTGTAAATAATACAACTTCAGAGATTATTTTAGTGAGAGATTCTGTTATTTTTTTAGGATTTTTATAATTAATTGTATCAACAAAGTGCATCTCTTCGTCAGTTATTTCAGATGCTTTATTAAGGCTTCCGGTTACTGCAACAGTATGTATTAAATAGTTTAATTTAAAGATATTTTCTTTTATAGTAGATGTAAGATTATCAATATCTTTTTGTTTGTTAAAATCAGCTTTAATAATTAAATGATTTAAATGCTTATTATCTAAAGATTGTAACAACTCTTCGGCTTTTGTTTTGTTAGAATTGTATTGCATAATAACTCGGCATCCTTTTTCTGCTAATTGTTTTGATACTTCAGCTCCCAATCCTCCTGTAGCACCTGTAACAAGAGCTACTTTTTTAGCCAATTCATTGTTTTTTCTTTTATGTGTTTTTAATTCAGGAACAATATATGTAAATCCTCCCATTTCCCCACCTAGACCGGTAACAGATGTTAATATTTTCATGCCGGTTTTTAATTTTTTTTGTTCATTTAAATAGGCAAAAGATACAGGAATAGATGCTCCTGATAGGTTTCCGTAGTTTATCTGAACATCTTGAAATACTTTTGATAAAGAAAAATTTAGATTTTCAGCAGATTCGTGAACAATAGCATTGCCAGTTTGATGGGGTATAAATAAATCGGTGTTATTTTCATTCCATTTTGTTTTTTTGAGTAATGTTTTTGCTGTTTGTACTATGTTTGGAATGGCTCTTGCTTTAACCATTCGAGGTTCCATTATAAGATTTCCATTCCTATCTGCACCTAAAAAGTCTATCATTGCAAGGTCTTCATTATTAACAATATCTATAATACCCTCTTTTTTATGGGATTTAATTTTACTGATAATAACTGCACCAGCTCCGTCTCCAAAGGTTGTAAATGGGACAAAGTCTTGTTCTTCTAAAAGCAAGTTACTCATAACTTCAGTATGAGCAACTAATACATGATTAACATTTTTATGAGTTTTAAGATAGCTTACAGCTCTCTCAATGTTTACATTGAACCCAACACAAGCTGATGTTGTGGTTACAGCTTCTGTTGTGTTATCAATTTTCACAAAATAGCTTTTTGTTGTTTCTGCAATTCCGGGAGCCATTTCGTGGGGTGTAGCGGTGCTTATAAACCAAGCTCCAATATCTTCAGGGTGAATGCCGGATGTGTTAAATGTTTTTTGGATAGCTTCAATAACTAAGCCTAATGTATTGTTTGCTGTTTCATAATTTTTTTTTCTTGGAGGAAATGGTACAATATGAAAGCGATCTTTAAAGCCCATCATATATTCAGCCATATAATCAAAAGGGGTTATCTTAGGATTTTTTTTCTTTAAGATTTTGTATTTATCAGAATTAATAATTCTATCTTCATCTAATCCTGAAAAAAAACCATCTTTTATTGCTTTGTAAATATCGTCATTAGAAATTTTATATTCCCCTAATGAATACCCATACCCACTAAATATATAATTTTCATACATTTTTATAAAATTATTTATTCTGTTATTTTATTTAAAATTTATTATCTATCTCTTTTTTTGCATTATTTGATAGTAAATATGCAAATAGTTTAGCTTCTTTTTTATAGGCATCATCTAAATTAATATCTTCATTGATATTTTGTATTTTTTTAAATGCTTTTAATGAATCTTTAGATGTTTTTGAGAAAACTAACTTTTTATTTGATACGTACTTCTCAAAAGTTTCTGATAATATCACATCTTGAACTAAGTTAATGTTCTTTGCAGTGTTGGCATTGAATTCTTCGCCTGTCATTAAATAATAATTAGCGGTTGCTTTTCCTACAATCATAGGGAATTTAATAGTTCCGCCTGCACCCGGTATCATTTTGTATTTAACTTCAGGGAATGCAAATTTTGCAGAGTCATCACATATTCTAATATCACAATGTAAAGCTAACTCTAATCCTCCTCCAAAACAAAATCCTTGAATAAAAGCTATTACAGGTATTTCAATATTTTGTAATAATCTAAAAGTGTTCTGTACATAAATGCTTTGTGTCTCTGCATCTTTTTGAGATAATAATTTCATCTCTTTTAAATCACCTCCGGCACTAAAGACATTAGAGTGTCCTAAAATAAACAATACAGATGTTTTTTTAACATCAATAGTCGTTATTGCGTGGTTTATCTCTTTAATCATATCAGAACAAAGAGCATTTAATTTCTCTGGTCTATTTAATATTAAGGAGATTGTATTATTTTCTTTTTTTATTAATATGTATTTATATTGCATAGCGTAAAATTAATAAATAATAAAAATCTCACTAATTTTTTGTTGTTTTTATTTGGAGGTAAAACTTTTTTATTTACTTTTGCATCGCTCTTAAGCAATATGGGGGGCCATAGCTCAGTTGGTAGAGCAACGGACTGAAAATCCGTGTGTCCCTAGTTCGATTCTTGGTGGCCCCACATTATAAAAGCTTCTCTTTTTGAGAAGCTTTTTTTATTTAAATCTATTATAATTATTGGTGTATTCTTTGATATATTTTTTATATAATTACCGTAATGACCAATAATTAAAAGTCATTACGATAACTTTTTTTGTTTATACATAACTTGGTAATAATACAATATAACAATTACCCTTCTATTTATGGATTTTGAAATTTACCAATAAATAAAATCATTTCTGTATCATTATCTTGTATAAAATATATAAATGGATGATTTGCATTAAATTCTAAACTTGGAATAAATGCTGTTTTTTGTATCATTGATACTGATGTTGCAGCTGCAGCCATAGTACCCTTTTCTGAGATTTCTATTTTAGATTTATGTATTATTTTATCAATTTTCAAGTTGTTTTTTTCTGTTATTATAGAGAAATCTGCTACTTTAGAAAATGCATCAATCATTCCCATCTCCTGAAATGTTTGTTTTAAATTTAAAGAGTATTCTACTGTAAATTTTGGCAAACTTAACAATACTTGAGTTTTATGCATATTATATGTTATTTTATTTAAATATTCTATATTTATATTATTCTCTATTTCACTAATACTAACATTATTTTTAGGCAATAACACAATAACACTTTGCTTATTACCCTTGTATGGTATTTTTATTGATGATATAATACTGTCTGAATAATATAAGAAACCACCCTCTTTATTCATAAAATCGATATTATATTCATTTTTATTTGATTTAAAAATTTGTTTGGTTGTTTTATCTTTATCAAAACCATTTAACCATTCTCCATAAAATGACATGGCATTTACTAATAAAAGGCGTGTGTATTTAGATAAATCTGAAGGTTTTATTAATTGTAATATTTGTTTCTCGGTATTGTTTGCAACCCAATTATTAATCTCTTTTACAGCTTTTTCTCTACTTGATTTATTTTTAAAATTAATTTTATTTATTGGTATTTTATAATTATTATTTATAATGTTAATATATTCCGACCTAATTTTATAATCTTCTTGTATCCAAATACTATTAATAATATTTAAATCTATAGAATCTGTATTGTTTTTAAGGTATTTATTTATGCTTGTAATATTTAGATATTGTTTATCGTTCGAAAAGTAAAATAAATCTTGCATCTGTTTTTTTGTATTGTTTCTTGAGCCACTATACACAACAGACATTGCTTGGTATATGCTAAATGGAGAAAATAATAAATTCTCAGTTTTATTGTTTTTTGATATTTTATTATATAAATCTAGTGCAAATTTATTATTAGCTAAAGATACTTCTTTTATAGATTGAGAAGATAAATTAAAAGATATAGAAGATAGTATAACAAATAATAGTAATTTATTAATTTTAATCATAATAATTATTTAAGTATTATTAAATTGCCTTTTTAAATTAAACACTAATTAACAAATATTTTTTGTAAAATGAGTAAAGAAAAGAGTTTTAAAATATATGATAAAGATATTTATTACTACGATAGTGGTAAGGGAGATGTTGTTATATTACTTCATGGATACTTAGAAACAAAAGAGATTTGGAGTGATTTGTCAAATAGGTTGTCAAATAATTTTAGAGTCATCTCTATAGATATTCCGGGTCATGGGAAGAGTGAGGTATTAGACAGCACTCACTCTATGGAACTACTGGCTAAAGCTATAAACAGCTTATTAGATTATTTAAATATTAAACAATGCTCATTAATTGGGCATAGTATGGGAGGGTATATCACATTAGCTTTTGCTGAATTATTTCCGGATAAGTTAAAGAGTTTTATTCTTTTACATAGTTCTGTTTATGCAGATAATGATATTAAAAAAGAGAATAGATTAAATGATATTAAACTTATTGAACAAGGTGAATTGAAAAAAATTACAGATTCTAATATACCTAAGATGTTTGCTAATGATAATTTAAGTGCATTTTCAAATAATATTTACATAATGCAAAAATATGCACAAAAATTTGATACAGATGGAGTTGTTGCTCTTATAAAAGGCATGATGAATAGAACAGATAAACAGAACTTTATAAGAACTTTTAATAAACCAATGCTTTTTATTTTTGGTAAAAAAGATAATTTTATTTCAATAGATGTTGCTAAAGAGATGTTAAAACTTAATTCTAATATAGAATATAAAATATTGAATAATTCCGGACATATGGGATTTATTGAAGAGGCAGAAGAGGTAGTTGATATTATTAAAAGATTTATTTAAGTTTTACTCTGTAAATTCCAATGGCTTTACGTTTACCTCTTAATTGTATTTCGCCAACACTTTTAAATGTAAAATCTTTTTTGTTATCAATTAAATTATATAGTTCTGCAGAAATTAATAAATTACTTTTTAGTTCATTACATTTAGATTCAATTCGGGCTGCAGTATTCATTGTATCTCCATTGTATGATATATCTCTTCGTATTTTGCCTACTTGTAAAACCATAACTTTACCAACATGTACTCCAGCCTTAAATTGAGGTATTAAGTTATATTTTCTTTTATAGTATCGGTGTTTTTTTTGGATTAATTTTTCAAAAATAAAAAAGGATTGTAAAAATTTATTTTGTTTTATTCCACTTTTTAAACTCCAAGATATTATTGCTCCATCTCCAAGATATTGATATATTTCGCCATCATAATTATCTACTATTGCCAAATCATTAAATAAGTCTTGTATTAAATGACTAAATTTTTTATGTCCTATTTTTTCTGCTATGGTTGTTGAAGATTTAAGATCTATAAACATAAATATACGTTCTTCTTCACAAGGTTTATTTAATAACCCTAATATCCAACTGTTAAAATTACTAGGTCCTACTTTTTTAACAGCCTCTTTTATTAATCCATTAAAAAAACATAGAATATAAAAATAGACCAAGAATCTAAATAATGGCATATTTATTTTGGGAAATTCTAATAATAAATCTTGATAATTATTTATTAATAATAGCCTGTTTAATGGGATTGAGATAACAACAACAATAATAAAAGCTGATATAAAATAAATTATAGATTTAATAAATAAAACAAAGCGTATTGGGAATAATCGATTTACTTTATCGGTGAAAATTACATCTATAAAGGAGAATAAAAATGCAGTTATTATACTAATAGTTATAATAATTAAATATTCTGATTTTGAATCGGTTACACGTAGGTATAATTCAAAAATATTATCTTTACCTACTAAGAAAATATAAAAAACAAAAGATAAACACCAGAATATAAATTGGAATACAATATTATTTATAAATCTGTTAAAACTAATTGTAAGTTTTTCTGTTAATATCATTTTGGTAAATTAATAAGAAAGATATACTTATTGCTACTTGTTGCTAAATTATAAATTAATAGTTAAAAACTATAAGAATATTTATAATAACTTTTTTTAAAGTATCAAAAAATATACTTTTACCAATATTAAATATTCATAAATGTCTGATAGGGTAATATTAGGAATAGATCCGGGAACCATTATTATGGGATACGGGGTTATTAAGGTTGTAAATAAACAACCTGAGATGGTAACAATGGGTATTATTGATATGAGTAAATTTACAGATCCATATTTAAAATTATCTCATATATATAAACGAACAATAGGTTTAATAGATGCTTATATGCCTGATGATTTAGCAATAGAAGCTCCTTTTTTTGGCAAGAATGTTCAGTCTATGTTAAAATTAGGTAGGGCTCAAGGTGTTGCTATTGCAGCCGGTATTGCCAGAGAAATACCAATATTCGAATATGCTCCTTTAAAAATAAAAATGTCTATAACAGGAAGTGGTAGTGCTTCAAAAGAGCAAGTTGCAAGAATATTGCAACATACACTTAAGTTTAAAGATATTCCTAAGAAACTTGATGCTACAGATGGATTGGCTGCAGCTCTATGTCATTTTTATCAAGGTAAAGTTATTTCAAGTAAAAAAACATCAAACAGTTGGTCTGATTTTATAAATAAAAATCCAAATAGAGTTATATAATCTATTTGGATTTTTATTATTTTAACAATTTATTTTATTTGTTAAATTGTCATTATATCAGTCTCTTTTTGACTAACTAACCCATCAATTTTTTTAGTGAATTGATTAGTAATGTTTTGTATCTCAGCTTCAGCATCTTTTTCTAAATCTTCAGATAATCCATCTTTTTTTAGAGTTTTAAATTGGTCTATTGCCTCTTTACGTATATTTCTAATGCTTATTTTTGTTTTTTCACCCTCTTGACGAGCTTGTTTTACTAGGTCTTTTCGACGTTCTTCGGTTAAAGCAGGAACATTTATAATTATAGATTCTCCATTGTTCGATGGGTTTAATCCTAAATTAGCTGATAATATAGCTTTTTCTATTGCTTCTATTAATGTTTTTTCCCAAGGTTGTATTTTTATTGTACGAGCATCTGGTGTGTTTATACTACAAACCTGACTTAGAGGTGTAGCTGTTCCGTAATAATCGACCATAACACTATTTAATGTACGGGGGTCAGCTTTTCCTGCACGTATTTGAGATAATGATTCACTTAAATGATCTAATGATTTTGTCATAGAATCTTTAGATAAATCTAATATCATTTTTATATCTTCCTCCATAGTAATACTTTTAAGTTACAAAATTAAAGTGCAAAAATAATATTTTTTTAATTGCTTACAATTGTTCCTATATCTTTACCTAAAATAACTTTTTCTAAATTGCCATTTGTGTTCATATCAAATACAAGTATAGGTAAGTTATTTTCTTTACACATGGTGAAAGAAGTTAAGTCCATTATCTTAAGATTTTTATCGTAGGCATCTTTAAATGTTAATGTTTTATATTTTTTTGCATTTTTATCTTTTTCAGGGTCTGCAGTATAAATACCATCAACACGTGTGCCTTTGAGTATAATATCAGCTTTCATTTCTATAGCTCTTAAAGCAGAAGCTGTATCTGTAGTAAAATATGGATTTGCAGTACCTGCTGAAAATATAACAACAGCTCCTTTTTGTAATAAATCTTGTGTTTTTTGTTTGCTATAAAAATCGGCAATTGGTTCCATTCTTATAGCTGTTAATACTGTCGATTTACAATCTTCTGCCTCTAAAGCTGATTGTAGTGCTAAGCTATTGATAACAGTTGCTAACATTCCCATATAATCTCCATTGATACGGTCAAATCCTTCAGCAGCACCACTTAATCCTCTGAAAATATTTCCTCCTCCAATAACAATACCTATTTGTACACCTTTATCTGCTATTGTTTTTATCTGTTTTGCATATTCTTTTAAGCGTATTGGATCTATGCCGTGAGTTTTATCTCCCATAAGAGCCTCTCCACTTAATTTTAATAATATTTTTTTATATTTTATCATAATTTTTTATTTTTTTCGAATATACAAAAAAATACATTTAACCTTAATTAAATGTATTTTTTATTATTTTTTGAGTTTGTATTTTTTTATTTACCAAATCGCCATCTTACATTAAGTCCAAAACCTCCTGCGTAGAAACCTGTTGTTGATATTATTTCTAATTGAGGTCTCCAATCTATACCTAAGACTAAAGGCACCTCTCTAAAATTATATTCAAGACCTACTTCGCCGGCAATACCTAGAGCAAATGGGTTTCCAATATAAGCATAAGGACCAGCTCCAACATACCAATTAAAAGCTTCAGGGCCTAATGGTCTGTATAAAAAATCCCATAAAGCATCAACGCTTAAACCACTATTGCTAAATGCAACATCAGCGTGTATTCTACTAAATTTACCTAATCCAAAAACACCATCAATAGCAACGCTACCTGAATTGTTTATTGCTCCAAAACGTAAACCAATCTCTTGTGCATTGGTAAATGCAACACTTGATATTAATATACCAAGAATAAAAATAATTTTTCTCATAATTTTATCTTTAAATTTATTTTAAATATTTTTTATATTTAAACATATAATATTGTAATATGTTTAAATTATTTCTCTTTTAAAAGCCGAAGATAAATAAAAATGTAAGGACAAACCTATTATTTGATATGTTTTATTAAAACTATACCAAAGAGTTAATCCGACTCCTAAATCATAATATATTTTTTGTGTATATTGTGTACTAATATATATGCCTGGTTCTAAATAACTTTTATGATAATCGCCATTTTTATTGGAATATATATAAGAATATCCACTATTTAATGATGGACCAATAAAAATACCATAATTATTTTTTAATCCTATTTTTCTGTATCCGTACATAATATGAATGCTATTTAAAGAGTTTTTAGCAAATGAATAAGGTAAAAATATGCCTTGTCCATTTTTATCTAAAAATTGTTCTCTTGAGGTAGAGTATCCTATACCGAAATAATACTTTTTTTTAATTCTAAAATGAATGTCAAATAAAAAATTTGGTTCTCCTGTTTTTTGAAAAATATTATATCCATATCCAAACCCTGTTGTAACCCACGGAGAATGAGGCGAATAATGTTTACCTTTATATATAAAATCTTTACTTAGATCTATTTCCGATTGACTATATAATATATTTGCAATGGAAGTGAAAATAAATATTAGAAAGATATTTTTCACACATTTATATTTTATTTATATAATTCTTTAGCAGCTATTTCTAATTGTTTATACCATTCGCTACCATATTTTCTTATAAGTGGAGTTTTAATGAATTTATATAAAGGCACACCTAAACGCTCCCCGTTAACAATAGCTGAAATGCATAATTTATTTGATTCGTAATTTACAGCTTCAAAATCGTTATACTTAGTAATTCTAATAGGATATAAATGACATGAGACGGGTTTTTGAAATTTAATTTCTTTTTTTAAAAAGGCTTTTTCTATAGCACAAGATATTATTCCATTATTATCTTTATATACATAAGCACACTCATTATTGTTTACTAATGGCGTAACTTTATCACCGTCATCATCAATAACCCAAGTGCCTTGTTGTTCTACAGCATCAATGCCTTCTTTTAACATATATTTTTTTACAATGGGGTAAATCTTTTCTATTATTTGTATCTCTTCATCATCAAGAGGAGCCCCGGAATCACCTTCCACACAGCAGATACCTTTACAAGCTCCTAATTCACAAACAAATTTCTTTTCAAAAATATCTAAACTTATTATGGTATTATCTATTTGTAACATCTCTATTTTTTTATATTATATATCTTTTGGATAACATAAGTAGTATTTACTTACAGTTCCGGATAGTGCTTTAATGTTTACCATATCTGCAACATTTACTATTTCTGTTATTGTATTGTTTTTTTCTTTAATTAAAATTTTATCAGTATCCTGACTGTATGCACTGTTTTTTATTGTGTCAGATTTAACAAAAAAATCAATATCTGAAATAGAAATATTTAATTTTTTTGCTGTTTTTTTCTTTATATCTTCTATTAAATCGTTGTCAAACGGAGTGTCTTGAATGATATTTTTAAATAAGTTTCGATTAATAAATCTAGAACAAAGCATAGATAATATTTTATCTTTATGAGATGTCCAAACCTTTATTGATGATATTAAATCGTTGTCATCTAAAAGAGCAAATGTGTCTAATACATTGTTATCTTTTTTATTAAAACTATTTAAATCGATATCATTGTATAAAAAATATTTAAAGGCAGGAGTAGCAAAAAGGTCAATGTTATTCTTTGCTAAGAATTTAGCTCGTTTTAATATACTTAATAGCATTTGTTCTACAGAATGTACTGTTTTATGCAAATAGACTTGCCAATACATTAATCTGCGAGCAATTAAGAATTTTTCTATAGAATAGATGCCTTTTTTTTCAACAACTAGCTTATCATTATCAACATCTAACATTTTAATAATTCTATCGGAGCTTACAACACCTTCCGTAACACCGGTGAAAAAACTATCACGACGTAAATAATCTAATCTATCAACATCTAATTGGCTAGACACCAATTGATGTAAGAAGTTTTTCGGATAAGTTCCTATAAAAATTTTATAAGCGGTATCTAAAGCTCCGTTAAATTGAATATTTAATTTTTGAATAAATATTTTTGATAAATCTTCATGAGTTGCATTAATAATATTGTGTTCAAGAGAATGAGAAAATGGACCATGTCCAATGTCATGTAATAGTATCGCTAAAAAGGCACCTTCTTTCTCTTGTTCTGTAATTTTAATACCTTTAGACATTAAAGACTCTATAGCTAATTGCATTAAATGCATCGCACCTAATGCGTGGTGAAATCTAGAGTGTTTAGCTCCCGGATAAACTAATTCTGTTAATCCTAATTGTTTTATTCTGCGTAATCTTTGAAACCAAGGATGTTCAACAATATCAAATATTAAATTACTTTGAAAGTTTATAAAACCATATACGGGATCATTTATTATTTTTCTTTTATTTAGATATTTATTATGAGTAGTAAACATTGACTGTAAATTTTCTGCTAATTTAAAAACAATTGATATAAATGTTATTTAATTATTACTTTTTATTATAAAAAACATATTGTAAAGTATTCTACATTATCTATAAACCAATAAAATACAGTATTTTTTTTGTATTTATAAAATATTTTATACTTTTGTAGCGAAGGAAAATAGGGGACAGCGAGTCCCCTCTTTTATTAGATTAAAGATGATAGATAAAGACATTATAAAAGACCTTGTTGAAAATAAAATAAAAGACACCGTTTTTTTTTTAGTGGAAATAAAAGTAGATGCAAACAATAATATAAATATTTTTGTTGATTCAAAAGATGGAGTTGATATAAGTACTTGTGTATCTATTAGTAAACATGTTGAACAATCGTTAGATAGAGATAGTGAAGATTTTTCAATTGAAGTATCTTCACCAGGAATAGGGAAACCATTTAAAGTTCTAGAACAATACGAGAAAGTTATAAATAAAACAGTAGAAGTATTATTTAATAATGGTGAAAAACTACAAGGAGTATTATTAGAAATTTTTGATGATTACTTTATTGTAGAATATTCTGTAAAAGAAAAACCAGAAGGAGCAAAAAGACCTAAATTAGTTATAAAAAAACAGAATGTTAGGTTTGATGAAATAAAATCAACAAAAGAGATAATATAATATTTTAAAAAAAATATAAAATTTATTTAAAGTGATGGAAAATATAAATCTGATAGATACATTTTCAGAGTTTAAAGAATTAAAAAACATTGATAGAGCAACAATGATGCGTATCCTTGAAGATGTTTTTAGAAGTACATTAGTTAAGCTTTTCGGAACAGATGATAATTTTGATGTTATTATCAATATAGATAAGGGGGATTTTGAGATATGGAGAAATAGAGAAGTTGTTGACGATGCTGAATTAGAAGATAAAAACACTCAAATAACATTAACTGAAGCAAAGAAGATAGATGATGATTATGAATTGGGTGAAGAGGTAACAGATGAAGTTAAATTATTTGATTTTGGACGAAGAGCTATATTAGCATTAAGACAAAATCTTACATCTAGAATATTAGAACTTGAAAAAGACAATATATATGC
>Ga0256827_10002226_pt1 | contig 12532 bp, 20 predicted proteins | sample CV84metaG_FD_185977 | JGI IMG/M metagenome (GOLD analysis project Ga0256827, IMG submission 185977) | Hydrothermal vent microbial communities from East Pacific Rise, Pacific Ocean - CV84 | ecosystem: Environmental > Aquatic > Marine > Hydrothermal vents | place: Pacific Ocean: East Pacific Rise... | reverse complement strand
GATATGTTTGATCCTTCTACGATCTATACATTTGATCCTAAAGAGACATATGATACAATCTTAAGATTTGTTACAGAAACAAATATTCTTGAGGTTCTTGAAGAGCTTTAAAATATTTCAAAATCTCCTAGATCAATTTCTTCTTCAAGGTCTTTGAAGATCGGTTCATCGGGAACATCTAATACAGCATCGTAAAATACTAAATTTAGAGAATCATCTATTTTTACAAATTTTTAAAATTCTCTTTAGCAATCAATCTAATGTTTTTAGGGATTGTAATCCATCGTGGGTGTTTTTTAAGAGCGATATTTTCTTTCCTTGCATAAGTTAAAATCTCTTCTGCACACTCAGTGATTTGTTTCACCTCTTCTAAAAAAACTGAAGGATCTTTGAATTCATTAACACGGTTTGCTCTATTGTAATCATGTATTTTTCTAATCGTATTTCGACCTATTTTGTTAAAAATAATATTGATAGAATTAATCTCTCCACTCTCTTTACTGTCTTTAGCGACGTTACAAATTTCACATAACGTTTGAATGTTGTCGATATGATTTGTTCCGCCGTTAGATTTAGGAACAATATGATCTTTAGTGAATTGAACATTATCATCAGACCAAAGACCTAAGTGATAAGACGAACATCTATCTCTTTTAGCTTTTTGCCATCTTAGAGTACTACCTTTTCTCCCACAGTTTACACAAGTACAACTTTTAGTGAATGCTCTTAATCTTAAACTTTCTTTTCTTTGTAATTGTTCTTCTAAAAATTCTTGGTTAAATTCTAATTCTTCTTTAAACTCATATGTGTTGAATGTACTTCCAAATGGAATCTCTGTTGTAGTTTTCATCTCTATCCTTTTAATTATAATTAAATTATAACATTTCTTCTCTTTGAAAACCCTTAAGCTACAACATCAAAATCATATTTTACTGTTCTCGTAACTGAACGAACAGGTCTTTGATAAGTATTTTCTATTTCTTGAACATCATCTTGAGGAACAATTCTTGTTCTTCTAGGTCTTAATTCTTCTTCAGTTAATTCTTTTCTTTCTCCAAACAATCTAGTAGCTTCTTTTGAAAGATTTCTAGCTTTAACTGATTGTCTTTCGTTATCATATTTTGTTAATTCTGTAAGAAGTAATGAATTAAAATTCTGCTCTTTAGTAATTAATCTTCTGTCTTCTTGTATTCTTTCCTCAAGGAAATCATTTCTATTTTGAAGATCTTTAATAGTATTTTTTTGTGTTTCAAAAGATGTTTCATAAGAGTAAAGATTATCATCTAAATCTTTATTTCTAATTTTCAATGATTCATTTTCTTTTTGAAGTTCAATGATGTCAACATTTTCTTGTAAGTTTTCTAATTCATTGATACAATCTTGAAGTTCTTGAAGCTCATTTTTTTGAAAATCAATAATTCTTTCTTGTTCTAATGCAATCACTTCCCAATTTTTATTGTTGGGATTCTCTATTTGTTCATGAATTGTATCTATTTTTTGATTTAATGTTTCAAAAAGTTTAACTAATGAATTGGCTTTCATATTATATCCTTTAAATTATATAAGATTATACCATTTTTTTCATGTAAAGTCAAGTATTCTTGAAGAAGATTTCAAGAATACTTTGAAGAAGGAAGTGAAGCCTAAGCTTCTAGTGCTGCTAATTCAGCTAGAATTTCAGCTTCTGATTTGTTTTTAATAGCTTCATCACGTTTTTCAGCAAGTGCCGATAACAATTTGTCTTTTTGAGCTTTGATCTCTTTTGCATTTTTTCTTTTGGCTTCTTCAACTAATTTTATTGTAATAACATCTTTTACTATTTCTAACTTATCTTTCGCCAGAGTAGTCTCTTTATCATCTGCAACATCAGGAACAAAATTTTCTACATCACCCTGTTTAATTGTTTCTGATATAGTCTTAGCAATCGTTCCTAAGTTAAAACCTTTGTTGTTTCTCAATGGTATGTCATACAGATCCTCTGTGGTTACATATCCTTTTACTGTTTCGTATCTATAACCCTCTTGCAATGCTTTTCTATAATCTGCCATGGATAAATCCTTTATGTTTTTAAGTTAAAGAAATTATACCGTAAACTATCTTAAAAATATCTTAAAGACAATCATGTAATAATTTTAATTGATTTTCAATATATTTGTTACTAGATTTAGGACGTTTTTTGAAATTATTTTCACAGTAAATATCTAATGTCTTAGATTCACCTATCACAATAATCGAACAAATAAATTGAAAAAATAATCTTGAATCTCTATTCTCATTAGTTTGTATTAGATTTTCAATAAATTCATAATTCTCATTATCAACACCCTCAACAAGCATGACCATATAATCCTGTATCAATGTATTGGAAATTCTTTTAATTAAACTCAATTTTTTCTCAAAACTATAAGCTCTTAATCCACGCTTAACATAAAAATCTTTTTCTTTTGTGGGCTTTTTCTTGTGTTTATTAGGTGGTGTGGGTAATTTTTTAAGATGTGCTTTTTTAGATAATGCGTCTGCAACTTGATTATGTTCTCTTGGAATCCAAAAAAGTTTACAAGTACTAAAATTCAAATTATATTTTCTGAGTAATGCTTTAGAAACACCCTCATTATATAATTGCATGTTATCGGTAAATAAGTGGATTATGTCTGTATTTAATGTTTGTGCGTATTTTAATGATTCGATGAGTGCCAGTCTTTCACCTTCAATTACATTTAATTCTTTTTCATATTTTATTTTAATCTTCTTTTTAGATGAACTATCCCAAATACCCAATCCAATACTATCACCCTTTATAGATGCATCGAAGAAAATAATTTTACCTTTAGCCATTTTTAACCTTTTTGATGAATGTAGCTATTTTTGTGATATTGATCTTATATTTCGTGATAAACTCATTTTTCCAAGAACCATCCATGAGTCTGTTCTTAAACCCATCAATAGTAATTCCACATAATTCACTATCATTCATTCTAATCATTAGAAAATTATCATCTATCACTGTTCTGGTAGCTTTTAACTTATTGAGGATGATGTATAAAACATCAGTCAAGCTATCATAAGAAATATCAAGAATAAAATTAGTATCTTTTGAAAGCTTAATCACATCAGGATGACCAAATAATTGATCTCCTAGATTTTCATCATTGATTATTTCCATTCTTTTTTCATAATCTGTATTATTGGATAGTTGCATTGTTAACTCTTTTATCATATTTATATTTCGACAATACCATTTCTACCAATTCATAATCAAATGTTGATAAATTTTCTGACCAAGTAACTACTCTTGATCGCTGAACTGGTTCTTGTCCTTCAACATCTTTCATATAAGTTTCTTTTTTAATTAGAATTCCATATTTGTATTTAGCTTCAATATCATTCCAATCTCTTCCTGTCTTTTCTAAACAGTATTGAATTTGTTCTACTCCATTTTTATTCTGTAATTCTTTATGAGAACAATATGTTTGAGCAAACGTTGATTTTGAATTCTTAATACAATCTCTAACTCTCCAAAGAATAGAATTGAACGCTTCTTCATCAGATGGGACGCCATAAACTCTAGCGTCAAACCAAGCACTACCGATTTTTTTATACATTTTTGTAATGTAATCATATCCACCATTTTGTTTTATAGCATTATCAAGCTGAATGTCATCTATTATATTTTTAAAATGTTTATTGAAACTCATCGTTGTGAAACCTGCAACAAGTGATACTATCTTTTGAACTCTTCCAGAATGGGTATGAGTCCAAAAAGGTTTATTTTGACCCTTATGTTTATCTGTATTCATTAAAGAGGGTAAAATCATAGTAATTTCATCTGATTGAGTGTAAACCGTGTAAGCCCCAAATTCATCTAACAAATCTTTTGTCGTTTCTTCCATAGCTTTCGAGAAAATAGAATCAAATGGTTTATTCATACCTTTTGTGTATTTACTAAATTTATGTCCATCAATCCTAACAATTAGATGTTCATTTTGTGGTATTTCATTCTCATATTGAGCTTCATAACCTTTTAGTCTTCCACCCAATGATTCAGTATCATATTTTTTGGTTGTTTTCATTTCTAACCCTTTTAATTAATATGTTATAATTATACCAAAAAAGAACTTAAAGGTTCTTTAATGAACTTCCAAATCTCCTAGATCGATTTCTTCTTCAAGGTCTTTGAGAATTACACTTGAAACACTTGAAACATCTAGGAGAGGTAACTTTCGATCTAATGTTTTCATTAATAATTTGTGAACATCTGAGACCTCGTCGTTAAATACTAGATTTAGAGAATCATCCATTTTCTTTTTGTCGAACACTTCTTCTAAGAAATCAAAAAGAGAATTGAATTGAATAATCTGGTTGTTTAGAGAATTGAAATAATTTAAACGAGTTGTAGTTAGTCTCCCTTTTCTTTTCCAATTTTTAAGACTGATTTGATGTTCGTCTATCTCTTCTCTAACAATTCTAAAAAATCTAATCAAATTCCCTACAAATCTTTTAGGATCATCAGAAGAATGAAATCTAATCTCATCAAGCAGATCAGGCATTTTGTTATAGAAAGAATCGATTCTTTTAGCAATCTGAACAAGATCTTTCTTCGAAATAGAGACTTTAAATTTATAAGATTTATTTTTTATTTTGATGACTAGATCATCTGTTGATATTAATCGTGCTTCTTGAATAGAAGATTTGAAGAAGGAAAGATAACCTCTAATGAAGAAATCTGCTAATTTTGTTCTTGTTTTGATTTTAATCTTTTCTTTTGTCTCCGTTGCTGTGACAATCATCTCATATAGTTTCACATCTCATCCTAAAAATAAATCAGCTAAATCAGGGTCAACTACCATAGGAAATTCTTTTGAAAATGGTTGGTAGAACATTTCATCATATTTTTTATGATATGTTTTCATTGTTCTAAAAAAGAACTCGTTATTCATTGATGATTTAACCATCACTTCAATGATGTTCGGACTTAACTTTATGCTTCTTTTAGCAATGAATTCTATTGCTATATCATTTTCAATAAATCTTTTGATTGATTGTAAAACACCATCATAATTCTCCATTGGCATTCTAGTTGTAGTTAAATCAATGTCTAGTTCTTCAACGACTTCCATAAAAGTATTCTGACTAATTAATTGTTCAAGTAATGAAAAACCATGTGTAGGTTCAAAAATCCAAGGATTTTTTCTATAGATTTTTTCTATCATTTTTATACTCTTAGAATCGATTGCAGCGTACATACAATTAGTAAAAGATTTCTCTTCAACATTTTCTAGACCTAAATCGACAGCCCATTCTTCTTTTTGTCGGATAGCAAAGATAGTCCAAGCTTCCCAATTCACAGAATTGCTATTCCTAGTATCCAAGAATGACTTCACTCTATCTTTGAATTCCGGTTTAGAAATCAAGCGAAAAATAGGTTCATATCTTCTTCTTGAAGGACCACCATATTGTTCTTTATCATCACATTTATTTAAACTGGCATTTTGACTATCGTTTATAAATGTTTTGAAGATCTTATCGGTTGACAATACTCCGTAATGAAACGGCGTGTATTTCATCTTATTAAACATATTCTTTCTACTAGGAGTAAGTGTTTCATAAAAAATATCAAAAATCTTCTCAGTATTGTATAAACAGACTAAATGCAACACTGTATTGTGATTTTTATCCTTAAGCATTAAAGACTTAGGGTTAGTCTCCATAATTTCTTTGAACGCTTCAACATTATCTTCGTAAATAATCTTTCTTATTTCTTCTGAAAGTATATTCATCTTTTTATCCAGAATTTGTTTAAATTTTCATTTGATATTTTTAACTTGATTGTTCCTGTAAATCTATTTCTGACACTATCAAATGATTTACCATCAATCGTGAATAGTCCTTCTTCGTAAATAGGTTTGGAAATCAAATCTAAAAATGAAGTAAAAGGACATCTTTCTCTTCTTTCTAACCTATTCAATAGTTTCATTGCTTTTTCATAGTTGGTCATTCTTTTAATCCTTAGAGTTTCATCTGGAGCAAATCCATTTCTTCTTTGAAGTATTTATTCGGGATGTCAATCCTAATTTTATTTTTTAATTCTTTAATTTTTAGATCTTCTTTCTTAATTGATTTAGAAAGAACTTTTAAACAATCGTCAAGGTTTGTTGTTTCAAAGAATACTACCATTTTAAATTAAAACCTCTGGTTTTTTAGTGCTGAGATATTTAAAAACTTCATTTCTTTTTTTAATGAATTTCGATTTGACATCTTCATCAAAGTAAGGAATTACTATGTCAAATAGCTTCATTTGAGCGAGCTTAGCTTCATTTAAATCATCAGTAGTGTACATCACCCTAATCTCATTATCTTTGAATTTGTAGGGTATGTATTGTATCGTATTTGTTGCTACTTCCCCCGATTTTAAATAAATCATTTTTTCTTTATGTCTTAATGATCTCTTCACTATTTTATAATCATCTGAATCTTCTGAAACGGATAAAGCTTCAACTGAAAAACTAGAATAAGAAGGACCCGTAATAGTATATTTTTTATCTCGTTGAGTATCTATTTTTTGTGGTTTCAACCAATCGAGTAATGAATCTGTTAACTTAGTTGTTTTCACTAATTTTAATTTCTTAGATGTAAAAGGAATAGATTCATAATTAGGATGCACTACTTTTTGATTTTTGATAACTTCTAAATCCTCGTTTGAAGGTTGTAGATTGAATTTTTTGTGAAGTTCTAAGATTCTTCCATTCATTTCTAAATCTTTATGTTCAGAAATGAAAATAAATCTATTAAGAAATTCCTTCCACACTTTTTTAGAATCTGTTCTTTTAGGGACTCTTACAACATAATGAACAAGTAAAAGATTTGATCCGCAAGAACATTTTGTTCCAGCCTCTCTTCTTCTCTTCATTGCTTTAAGACAATCTAAACAAAAATACTTCTGGGTACTATTAGATCGTGATATAAATTTCTCTTGTTTGATATGTTTTTTCTTATGACCTTGATTCTTTTTCATATCATCTCCATTTAGTGTGTTCAGAAAAGACAAACATAAAAGTTATTACTGATAAAGGGAATGCTAAAAATAAAAAAGAAACCCATTTAAACCAAAAACCATAAACTACAAATATTAAGAAAACGAATAGTCCAGCTTTGTAAGCTATAATAAATGCTTCTGGAAGATTATTATTTTTCATTTTCTATCCTTTGTTCTATTTCACTTAATTCTTCTTCTGAAAGATTTGTAACAAATTCTTGAACAACATCAGGCCATTCATCATCTAATGGCATATCCTCTGGAGCAAAATAATCTTCTATATGTTCAGATATGTAATTTTCAATTTCATCCACGATTTATCCTTTAATTAATTTTTAACAAATAAACATAATCACAAAACAAAAACATTGTTCACCATCGCATGCTGATTTGAAGCTGACTTAATATTATTGTTTAATTTTTAATTTTTTGGCTTGTTTGTGATTATGCTTATTTGTTAAAAATCTTTATCTTTTCAGATGTTATAATTATACCATAAGAACCTTAAGAAGGGATTAAATCCTTCCTAAGACCAAAACGTTTTCTTATCTAAATAATTGAACATTTTTTTATCAAGGTGGTTTCTTGCATAAGTCTTATCTTCTCTAATAGTAGTTGCATGAATACAATCTGTACCATCATTGAACTCAGGAACTTCAAGTACATCAATACCTATTTGTTCAAACACTTTAGAGTAATGTTCATTCTTGTACTCTATTCCATTACAGCTAAAATCGGTTTTATCGTCTTCTTTGATATGATTTAATACTTTTATTTCTTTTGGTTTGTACGGGATCCCTGCTATCACAGAAGAGATGTTCGCTAACCATTTATCCCAATTATCATAATCTTCAATCCCGTAAATTTTTATCTCAGGAAATATCATCTGAATCAATTTACATCTTTCTTCAAAAGTTAAAGGATTCTTCTTATCATTTTTATTAGGACTCCCTAGTAAAATTATAGGTTCATAACCTAACTCTAAAGCAGAATAAACTAAATACTCATGTCCTTTATGAAATGGTTGGAATCGTCCTAAAATTAATGCAAATGGTTTTGATCTTTCAAATTCATTACAACCAAATTTTAAATCGAATACATCTTTTCCATTTGGTGAAAAATAAGGAGAATAAGGTCTTATGATATTTACTGAACAGATTTTTTTATCTGATTTTACATTGAATTTACAGTTCTCACAAATCCTTGTTTCGAAATCCTCATAGATTTCATCGATTTTTGTCATTATTTTTTTAGGTTTTCCATAAGCATCAACATCATTTCTGAATTGCCTTTTAACTAATTCTCTATTCATATTCTTATCCTAATGTTGTAATAATTTCATATTCATTTTCGTCTGGTTGACCCATGTAGATAATGTAATTATATCAAAATGAATCTTAAAAAAGGATTAGAGCTCTTCAAGAATATTTGTTTCATTAACAAATTCCAATATAGTGTTGAAGGTCTGAATAGGATCATAAGTATAGATTGTAGAGGGATCAAACATATCTGTTAATCTGTATTGAGTTTTATCATAACCAACCATGGATTTATCTAAATATTTACCTAATTGAATGTAGTATTCTCTTCTGAAATCTACTGATTTCTTAGCCATGTCTGATTGCCATTCATCCAGATTAATCATTGATTCATATTTTTCTTTGAATTTCTTGATATCTGCTTCGATCCATTTGTCTTCATCTTTGATTTTCTGTCCGTATTCGGAATTAAGGATTTTATCTAATTTCTGTCTAGCGATGAATTTCTTTTTGTTTAGGAATATCTGTTCTTCTATGGAGAGTTCAGGTTCTTTGAATTGTTTAATCAAATCACATTCTTGATTATGAAAATAAATGGTCATTGACGTCTTGCCGTCTTTTTTAATTCCTTTGATTTCATCGATGAAGATGTCTGTTTCTCTGTTGATTTCTTTGATTGCTTTGTTGAGGAAGAATTTTTTTAGTCTTCCAGGAGTTTTCGTATTCTCTTTTTCTTCAAATCCCAATGCTCTAAGCCAATCATCAAAAGGTTTAGTTAATTCATCAAGTTTTTCATAATCTTTACAGATTTCATAAAGTATTTTTGAGTATGTTAATTTAAGTTTTGTTTGGATTGACAAATACAATTTAGTAAAGGGAGTAGGATTATCAATCCAGTAATTTAATAAAATCTCAGGTTCAAGTTGATAGGTAAAAGAATTGGAATTTTTAATTCTTGTAAAATTCCTCAAAAGAGACATTGTTTTTTTAGCATAAACTTCTCCCATAATTTTATCTTGTTTAAAAAGTCCTATTTCAACTTGTGTAATATTTAAATTTCGTAAATGTTCGAATAAGTATTTTTTATCTGATGTATTTTGATAATTGGTCATAAATGAAATTAAATCTTTGATGTTAAGTTTGAATTTTTGAAGTTGTAAAAAATCCATTAATTTCTCTGTACCTTCTTCTTTCGATTCTTTTTTAAATTCATCTATTATTTTTTCAAAATTATGATTCGACTGTATTTGTTTCCTAGCTTGATAACATAAAAAATTCATAGAATCATGTTGAGTAGGTAACAATCTTTTTGATGAACCAACAATTTTATTTTCTTTGATGATAGGTCTAGTAACATCCATAGTGATCAATGCACTTGGTTTATGAATTTCAAAAATTCCAGTTAATATCTTTGGCTTAGTGTTACTCATGTTTAATCCTAATGTGGTATTCTATTCCCTTTTATTTATACAAAAATGTGGTATTTTTTATTTTAAATACCATAAAATCAATCATTATAAGATTGGAATAGAATACCACAAAATTGAAAATCTTGGAATAAAATACCAACTTTATCATTGTGTCTTGGAATAGAATACCACACACATTGGAATAGAATACCACATTTCTTCTCCCAAGCATCAAATAACCCCATCTCCTACTACCTCAATTCAGTTATCAATTCTCCTAAAGAATAAGAAAGAATATTAAAGAAAGGACTTCCTCATTATCTTGACAGATAATTCGTTGTCTGAACTTCTCTTCGTTCATTTCACTTTCCAAGCTCCATTCAATCGAGTGAGTTATCTAGTTCTTCGAACATGGCTTCGCCACCCTTCGGGAATTTATTTAAATTCCATGAACATCAACATCATTTCTGAATTTCCTTTTAGCTAATTCTCTATTCATATTCTTCTCCTAATGTTGTTATAATTTCATATTCATTTTCGTCTGGCTGACCCATATCGATGATATCAGCATTATCATCATTCCACCATTCAGCAATTATTTCTGGAGCATGAGTACTGACAATAAATTTACATGAACCAAATGATCTGAAAAGCAATCCTAAAATCTTTTGACCTAAAGCAACATGAAGAGAAGTTTCAGGATGCTCTATGAAATAATAATCGGAAGAATTACAAACATATTTCATTATCATAGTAAAAAATTTCTTGTATCCTGAACCAGCTTCTGTAATATAATTTCTACAAATCCCCAAATGAATTGAGTAATCATCTGTACCTGTTTCAAATTTAACCCATCTTTTGATGTCATCGTCAAAATCTTTTGAAATAGACATAATAGTTTGGATTCCTATAAAGAATTCATCATCAGTTGATTCATGAGCAAATCTTTCAGCATCTATCTCAGCAGTAAAAGGATCATAAGAAGTAAAAGTCTTATTTTGTTTTTTAAAATAATCTTTTAAAAGATTCATAGAGATAGTTTTACCTGAACCATTTGAACCAATAAAAAAAGTTATGTTCGCTTCTTTGTAATAAATTTTATGTTCTTGGCATGGTAATGTTATTTCAATAGTTTGCATCATACGAATAATTCCTCTATTTCATCCTGACTAAGAATATCAATTGATGAGGTTCTTTTTCTTTTTAAAACTATTACAAATTCTTGATATGAATTACATTCCTGTCTAGGATAGACTTCTCTTAAAATTCCTGAATCGTAATTTTTAGCATCATCTACATCATAGATTAAAACATCAAATAATTCACTATTTTTAGCTTGTTCAAAGACACCTTCATCATCAATCCCTAATTTGTAACAAATTTCAAAAACATCATCTTCTGTGAAAAAATGTTTAGGAGAATGCTCTAAAGCAGATTTGATTTTAGTTAAGATTTTCATCTCTTATCCTTTTAATTGATTGTTATAATTATATCATAAAAGACTTAAAAAGGAATTAATTCATAGTTGTATTTTGTAGCTAACTCATGTAACTTTTTTAATTCATTTTCTCTTCGTTTGAAATCCTTAGATCTTTTTCTAATCATTGGAATCAGAGTCTGAAGTCTAGTTTTCCATCTTTCAAATTTTTTAAAAGTATCTTTTAAATATTTCATATCAACATCATTGAATTCTGTTTTTTCATATCTGTAGTCATGAGGTCCTGAAACATAATCCCCATTTTCATCCTCATAACCACCGAGCTGTTCAGTAGTAGAAGTAGGAATATTTGTCTTTTTTAAATACACTCTTTTTATAGGAACAGAAACTAAGGGGAAGTCATTTCTTCTCCTAGCATCTACCAAATATCCTTTTTTTAATTCCTGAAGAAGACAATCATCATTATCAATTTTTGTTATCCTCTGCCAATCATCTTCAGGATATCCTGAAGAACCTTGTTGTGAACTAATTAAAGTGAATGGAAATAAACTCATGATTTAATCCTATAAAATGCGATTCTAGCTTTAATACTCTGATCTAAATTTTCAAAATCTTGTTCTGTGATAAATGCTATAGGGTTTCTATCTTTAAAACTCTTTTCAATTTTTTCTTCAAATATTTCTTTTGTTTCAGGAATGATCCAAATTCTATCAGAGAAAGCTAAAAAACTTGTTGAGTAAACAAACTTTGATAAAATATCATTAGAACTAAACACCAGTGCAGTTGGAAATGATTTATTCACTAGTTCTTCAGTGAATGGAAATCTATATCTATCATCATTTTGGTTATTAGATTTATCAGGTTGGTCTTGCTCTTCTAAAATAGATGCATATGCTTTAAACTTTTCAGTTGTTGTTTCACAAGAGTTAACAACATTAAGTTCAATTACTTCAACAGTTGCTTGAGGTAACTCGTATTGTTTTAAAATCTCTTCTGTTTTTTCAGGGTCTGTGAAAAAACAAGCTTCAATCAGTGAACAAGTTTGTAGTTGACGTGACCCTATGAAACCATGCTTTATATATTTTTTTTCTCCGTTTTCTATAATAGAAATAACCAATACTTTCATTTCTTTTCCTTTTAATTGATATAATGTAATTATATCAAAATGAATCTTAAAAAAGGATTAGAGCTCTTCAAGAACCTCAAGAATATTTGTTTCTGTAACAAATCTTAAGATTGTATCATATGTCTCTTTAGGATCAAATGTATAGATCGTAGAAGGATCAAACATATCTGTTAATCTGTATTGAGTTTTATCATAACCAACCATGGATTTATCTAGAAAATGACCTAATTGAATGTAGTATTCTCTTCTGAATTCTACTGATTTCTT
>Ga0256827_10002225_pt1 | contig 12533 bp, 10 predicted proteins | sample CV84metaG_FD_185977 | JGI IMG/M metagenome (GOLD analysis project Ga0256827, IMG submission 185977) | Hydrothermal vent microbial communities from East Pacific Rise, Pacific Ocean - CV84 | ecosystem: Environmental > Aquatic > Marine > Hydrothermal vents | place: Pacific Ocean: East Pacific Rise... | reverse complement strand
CCTAGGTAAAACATATTTAACAGCTTTCGACTCTATGGGTTTTAAAAAGATTTTATTTATTGCTCATAGAGAAGAAATTTTAATTCAATCAGAACGGTCATATAAAAAAGTTGATAAAGAGATGGTCACAGGATTTTTTACAGGCAATAGAAAAGATAAAAATAGTGATGTAATTTTTGCAACAGTTCAAACTCTCGGAAAAGACAAATATTTGAATGAAAATTACTTTAAAAAAGATTATTTTGATTATATTATCATAGATGAATTTCATCATGCAGCAGCTGATTCCTATAAAAAAATAATTGAATACTTTACTCCCCTGTTTTTACTTGGCGTAACAGCAACTCCTTATAGAACTGATAACAAGGATATTTACAAGCTCTGTGATTATAATATCGCCTATGAATGTAATTTAAAAACTGCAATCAATAATTCATGGCTTGTTCCTTTTAAATATTTTGGGCTTTTTGATGAAGTAAATTACGATAAAATCCCTTGGAGAAATGGAAAATATGATTTACAAGAATTAGAATCTGCAATTATGATATCAAAAAGAACCCAAAACATCATCGAAAAATACAAATCCTACCATCAAGGTAAAACCGTTGCATTTTGCGTTAGCATAAAACATGCTGATTATATGGCTAAAGAGTTTAATAAGAATAAAATTAAATCAATAAGTTTACATAGTGGAGTGAATAAATTAAAAAGAAAAGAGATAATAAACAACTTTGAATTTGGCAATACTTCTGTACTTTTTGTAGTTGATATTTTTAACGAGGGCATAGATATTCCTAATATAGAAACAGTTTTATTTTTACGCCCAACAATGAGCTATACGATTTTTATCCAGCAATTAGGGCGTGGATTAAGGCTTAATAAAAACAAAGAATACTTAACCGTTCTGGATTTTGTAGGAAATTACAAAGGGGCTGATTTTAAGTATAGTTTTTTAACTGGAGAATATGACCCAACAACGAATAAAAAGATTTTACCCATAGAAAAGGACTATAAACTTCCTGATAATTGCCAGACATATTTTGATTTTGAATTAATAAATTTATTTAAGGAGTTAAAGAAAAATGAGCCAATTAAAGAGAGATTAAAAGCCGAATATCTAAGAATTAAAAGTGATATTGGTTACACTCCATCTGTAATTGATATTTTTGAAAATAGTATTTATCCATTTAATATATATATCAGTAAATTTGGGTCATATTTGTCATTTCGTAAAATAATTGATGAGCTCACAGAAGTCGAAAACTCATGGTTTAATGAATGTAAAATCATTAGTAACTTTCTAGCCCAAATAGAAAAAACATCCATGAGTAAATCATATAAGATTCCTGTTATTATGTCATTAATTAGTAATAATTTAACTCAAAAAGAGGTTAATTCTGATAAAATTGCTCAAAACTTTAAAGATTTTTACTCACAAAACAAACTACATCAACAAGATTTAAATGATAAATCAAATAAAAACTGGAAAGACTGGAATATAAACGATTTTGCAAAATTAGCATTGCGAAATCCTGTAAAATTCTTATCGGAAGGAGCAATGAGTAAATTTTTTAATTATAATAAAATCAACAAAATATTTTCATTAAATGATGAGCTTTTTAACTGCATAAACAAAAATAATAAAGAATTCACAATCGCTTTATTTAACAGACTTGAATACAAAAAACTTAATTATTTCAGACGAAAATTTGATTCCTGATATAATCCTGATAAATCTATTAAATAAAGCTTTAGAACTACAATTTAATTTTAAAAAATTTAAAAAGCTCAAACTACTTTGATTCTCTAATAACCTTTTCAGTATCAAGAGCAATCATTAACTCTTCATTTGTAGGAACAACCATAATTTTTACTTTTGAATCATCAGTACTTATTATACATGGATTTGGAGCATAGTTTTTTTTCTTATCTAAAATAGCACCAAAAATGTCAAGGTTCTCACATATCTTTTCTCTTAAATCAGGTGCATTCTCCCCTATTCCTGCAGTAAAAACAATTGCATCAAGCTCTTCTCCAATAGCAACAGCATAAGAGCCAATATATTTCTTAGCCCGATAAGTAAACAAGTCAAGTGATACTTGTGCCCTATGATTTCCATTCAGGGCCGCAGCCTCTAAATCCCTCATATCACTACTTACACCCGACAAGCCAAGTAAACCCGACTTCTTATTTAAGATAGCATCCATATCGTTACAACATAAATTCTCTTTATCTTCAATATAGTTTACTATAGAAGGATCTAAATCTCCTGAGCGGGTTCCCATCACCATACCTTCAAGAGGTGTGAAGCCCATACTTGTATCTACAGATTTCCCGTTTCTAATAGCGGTAAAACTGCTACCATTACCAAGATGACATGTAACTAAGTTAATATCTTCTTGTTTCATATTTAATATCTTTGCTGTTTTCATTGTAACAAACCTATGGCTTGTCCCGTGGAATCCATAACGCCTTATTTTATACTTCTCATAGTACTCATAAGGTATGGCATAAATATATGCTTTCTCTGGCATTGTCTGATGAAAGGCAGTATCAAAAACGGCCACCATTGGAACCGACAAGACTTGCTGACAAGCAATTATACCGACAAGATTAGCAGGATTATGTAATGGAGCAAGTTCACTCGCTTCCTGAATTATATCCATTACATCTTCTGTAATTATTACTGAATTTGAATAAACAGACTCACCATGAACCACTCTATGCCCTACTGCTTCAATTTCTTTAATATCTTTAATCGCACCATATTTAGGATCTACAAGCAGACTTAAAACGATATTAACAGCTTCATCATGAGTTGGAATTCTTTTTTCGAGTTTATAATTTTCTTTTCCCGTAACATGATGTGATAAAATGGCTCCCTTTAGTCCAATTCTTTCAACAAGGCCTTTTGCCTCTACAATTTCACCATTCGTCTCAATTAGTTGATATTTTAATGATGAACTTCCTGAATTTATTACTAATATCTTCATATCTCCCTCTGGCTCCACAAAAAGCAAGCCTAATATACTTTACCCTTCGGAATTATCTATTATTTACACTGATTAACAGTAATTGCAACTAAATTCACAATATCCTCAACAGAGCATCCTCTTGATAAATCATTAATTGGTGCACCCAAACCTTGCAACACAGGACCAACTGCATCAACATCACCAAATCTTTGAGTTAATTTATAAGCAATGTTTCCAGCTTGTAAATCAGGAAATACTAAAACATTAGCAACTCCAGCAACTTTTGAATCAGGAGATTTTTTCTTACCAACAGATTTTACAATAGCAGCATCAGCTTGTAGTTCACCATCAATATTTAATTCAGGAGCAGTTTTTTGAGCAATCTTAGTAGCTTCAATTACTTTATCAGCCATTTCATGACTGGCAGAACCTTTTGTTGAAAATGACAACATTGCAACCTTAGGATTTTCAATTCCTGCTACATTTTTAGCTGTTTCAGCAGAGCAAATAGCTATTTCAGCAAGCTGTTGTGCATTTGGATCAGGAGTAATAGCAACATCAGCAAAAACAAGAACTCCATTATCTCCAAATTCTTTTTTTTCACTAACCATTATCATTGCACCACTTACAACCGATAATCCAGGAGCAGTTTTAACAATTTGAAGTGCAGGTCTTACAGTATCAGCAGTTGTATGCTCTGCACCACTCACCTCTCCATCTGCATCATTCATATAAATCATCATAGGACCAAAATAAATATCCTGCTCTATATACTTTTGAGCATCTTCCATAGATATACCTTTATGTTTTCTTAGCTCAAAAAATGCATTAATATACTTTTCTTTATATTTATTATTCATTGGATCTATTTTAATTGCTTTTGATAAATCCAAATTATTTTCCTTCTCAAATTTAGTAATATTATCTAAATTCCCTAAAAGAATTAAATCTGCAATATCTTCCTTTAATATTATATCAGCAGCTTTTAAAGTTCTTTCACTTTCCCCTTCAGGTAAAACAATTCTTTTTTTGTTTTCTTTCGCTTTTTTCTTAATTCTTTCTAGGATACCCATATATACCTCAATAAAAAAACACCTTATAACACTCAAGCTATTTATAATCAACTCTTTTGTAGTATTTTTATTGATTATAAGAACTTTTTGTGAATTAAAACGCTATTACAAGTAAGTCTTATGGTTATTATTATCGGATTTTATATGGAAATAAAAAAGCAGGAATAAAAGTAATTTTTTATTCCTGCAGTAATCTAGGTTTTAAGAATTATCTACTTCTTAATTTTCTGTCTTTTCTTCTTCTTTTTTCTGCTTCAAGAGATTTAATCTTGTTAGCAACAGAAGGTTTAAGATTGTATCTTTTGTTTTTGAGAGTTTTTAAAATTCCCTCTGTAGCCATTCTTCTTTTAAGAAATGAAATAGCCTTTTCAACATTGTCGTTATCAACCTTAATTTCAAGAGGTCTTAATTCTTTTGACTTAAGTTTACGCATAAGTTTTACCACCTTTATAAAAGTTTCTGGATGCTGAATTATTCAGACCAGTGTTGACTTTGTTATTATATATAATTTTATATCGGTTTTGTCAAGGAGTAAAACATGCCATACATGGTTGAAACGACTAAATATTATTACTTTCAATTACTTTAACACCTGCATTTTTCATTTCTTCAATTGCTTTTTCACTATCTTCGACTTGTATATTAACACCTCTGCAACCATCAATGACCAGAAAAGTATTAAAACCTAAATTTAACGCATCAAGAGCAGTAAATTTAACACAATAATCTGTTGCAAGCCCCATAATATATAAGTCAGCAATATTATTTGCATTTAAATAATCCTCAAGTTCTGTTTTCTGTAAATGCCCATTATCAAAAAAGCCACTATAACTGTCAATTTCAGGATTTATTCCCTTCTGAACAACTTTTTTAATCATTTTAGTATTTAAATCTTTTGCAAACTCAGCTCCAAAACTATTTTGAACACAATGGTTAGGCCACATAAACTGAGTAAGTCCATTTAATTCAATAATATCACCTACTTTTTTACTATTATTTGAAGCAAAGGACTTATGATTTTCAGGGTGCCAGTCTTGAGTTGCAATAACAAATTCAAATTTACTCACTAAATCATTGGCCACAGAAACAACTTCTTCTCCCCTTGGAACTTCAAGAGCTCCACCTTTTATAAAATCATTCTGTATATCAACTAAAATTAAAGCTTTCATATTGCCTCCATTAAATTATTTTAAATTTAAATCCTGTAGCTTTAAATTTAAAATATCTTTTTTTATCAAAATAATATAATCGAGCTGGTCTTTTTACACCACCTGTATCTTTTTTATCAGTTTCTATAATTAATTCCGTTTTAAGTAGCTTTTTTCTAAAATTTCTCTTATCTATTTCTTTATCAAATATGATTTCATATAATTTTTGCAATTTAGCCAAAGTAAAATATTCAGGCAACAACTCAAAACCAACTGGTTTAAATTCAATATCTTTTCTAAGTTTATTAATTGCCATTTCAATTATTTCATTATGATCAAATGCAAGTTTTGGTAATTCATTAAAGTTAAACCATTTAACTTCCAAGGCATCTGTATCTGCTTTTATTTTATAATTTTCTGGATTAACAAGTGCATAATAAGCCGTTGTTATAACTCTTTCTCTTGGATCTCTGTTAATTAAACTAAAAGTATGTAATTGCTTTAAAAAGATATCATTTATATTAGTTTCTTCTTTCAATTCTCTTTTTACAGAGTCTTCAAGTGATTCTCCCTTACGCAAAAAACCACCTGGAAGAGCCCATTCATTTAAAAATGGTTCAATCCCCCTTTTTATTAGCAGTATTTTCAAATAGTCTTTATCATAAGCAAATACAACAGCATCAACAGCTATCAAAAACTTATCCATTTATAAACACCTCCAAAGCTTTAAGCTCCTTTTTAAACGAACCAGATAATATTGGAAATCTACACCATGTTTTAGGGTCTAAATTCTCATCATCAAGATGAAAAGAAGGAGCGTATCTTTCCCGTTTCCATTGATTTCTACTCCATAATACAAAAAACTTTTTTATCCATAAAGCTAATTGTTTTTGAGAGTGATTATCTGCAAATTTAGCTCTTATAATTAAAAATACTTCAAGAGGCATTAATTTATCTCTTATAGCAGCCTTTTCTATTGCATCAAGAACTTCATAGGGCATTAAATCTGCTTCATCTGTTTGATTAGATGATTGTGGCCTTAGTTCAGCAGTTGGTTGCTGCTCATTAACTAAAATCAATTCAGGAATCTTAAATAAATCTTTAGGCCCTGTTTTTTCCATCCAGACAAGCCATTTTCTTAAAAAAGCTTTATCAATTCCACCAATTATATTTAAACCTCCACTTGTATCACCATCCATTGTTGCATAACCAACTGCAGCTTCTGAACGATTACTTGTTGAAAGCAATAAGAAGTTTTTTAAATTGGCAAACATCCATATCCCAGGAGAACGAACACGAGCCTGAATATTTTGCAATGTTAAATCGTGCTTTTCCCATGTTAAAGTTTCTCCTATTGCATTACCAATAAGATTTTTATATGCCTCTACTAATTCATCAATTTTAAGATTATAAAAATCTGCATTTATTACTTCACTTAATTTTTGAGCTGCATTGAGAGTTGTTTGAGAGCTGTTTCTTGTACCCTGATATGCAGTTAAAAGAAGTTTTTTTATAATATCTTCAGGAGTTTTTTCGTTTTGTATCGCTTTTATGTGGCTTAGCTTACTTAAAAAGGCTTTTAATCCTAAATCTTTTATACCCAAATGAACCATTAATGAAATCAAAACAGCAGTTGCACTACTATCAGCTCCTCCACTTAAAGATACAACAAAGCCCTGTGAATATGATTTTCTTAAATAATCAAAAAGCCCCAAAGCAATACTTCTTGTAAATTCTTCATCCTTTAAATATTCTGAATTTTCCCAAGAATGAGTTATATCAAATTTATTGATATTATATTCAACGGCCTTGTATTCAAATGGAGTGTATAAACTACCTTCATCATCTATTTTAGGCCTAAAACTACTAATTCGTGCTTGCATAGTTCTTGTTTTTGAAATATTTATTACAGCATAGGTTAAAGAGTAATTTTTAAATGTAAATCTCTCTCCCTCTGCGATTAATTTACCCGCCATAGCAATTAGTGCACCTCCATCATAAATAACTCTTCCAGCCTCATTTCCAACCAAATTTGAATATATATAACTTACATTAAATGCCCTGCTTCCCTCTATTACAAATCGTTTCCTTGTTTTTAGCTTATCAAATGCAAAATGACTTGCAGATGGATTTAAAATAATATCAACTCCTTCTAAAGCCTGAACACTCCCAGGCCTGTTTGCAACCCAGGCATCTTCACATATCTCAAAACCTATTTTTACACCACCAGCATTAAAAACGATATCACCTATTGGATATTTTTGCCCTTTTACATTAATATGAGACACAATACCAGCAGGCCATGGCTTAAACCACCTTGGCTCATAATGAATACCATCTCCTGCAAGATTCTGCTTTGCAACAAAACCTGAAATTTTTCCATCAATCATTAAACATGCACATGAAAATACTGCATTATGATACATTATAGGCAAACCAACTGAAACAATTAAACCTTTTGTATAAGGAAGAATTTCAATTAAACTATCCCATGCAAATTTATGTAAACCAGTTGATAAAAAAGCATCTTCACAACCATATCCAGTAACAGACATTTCAGGAAGTAAAACTATTGTGACCTCATTTTTTTTAGCCTCAATAATTGTATCAATTATATTTTTCTTATTATTATCCCAATCCATAGGCTTTTGATTAAGAACTGTTGCTGCAACTTTTATTAATTTCATAATTCACCTCTGATTAATTCTCCAACACTTACAACTTTCAAAAAGTCTCCCTCATATTTCAAAGCATTAGGATGAGTATCTGTTACTATAATTTTAATAAATAATTCCGAATCTTTTAATCTTTTAACTGCATCATTTGGGAATAATCCATGTGTTGAAATAACTGCAATTTTATCAGCACCAGCATTTTTATATGCCTGAGCAGCATGAATTAATGAACCACCTGTTCTTATCATATCATCGTAAATAATAACAAGCTTACCTTCTACATCTGCATTTATTGCTGTAACCTGAGTATTTGTTCCACTGATTCTTCTTTTTAACACAAATGCACCACCAACCCCCATATCATTAGCAAGAGATTCCACCCATTTAGCCCTTCCTGCATCTGTTGAAGCTAAAATAAAGTCATTATAATTTAATTCTTTTGCCAAATTCAAAGCAGCTTTCTTTATTACTTTTTTAGCATATAAATGTTTACTTGTTACATCTCCTTCAAAGTAAAAAGGAATACCCTCTGAATGTAAATCTATCATAATAAAATGATTACCATCTTTGGCATTTGGAATTGTAGAAAGCAATCGGGCTCTTGTTTTTGCTGTTACAACTTCGCCATATTTAACCGCTCTTTCCATTGTTGAATAACCATAATAAGGTATAACTATAGTTAATTTCTTAGCATCATATTTTGCAATGGCACAAGCCAAATCATATAAAGTTAATGTTTCTTTATCTGAAATTGTACCTGATATTATAACTACATTTCTATTTTTTACATCAGAAATAATTCTTTGATATCTCTCTCCATCAGGAAATGTTTTAACTTCAATTTCTCCATATTCAAAAAATTGCTCATCATAAACTTTTTGAGCTAAATATTTATATTCAGGTGTTGAAAAAAGTAGTATTTTTTTCATATTTCTCCTTTCTTTTTCAAAACAGTTCTCCTTTCTTTTTCAAAGAGATGTTGGGAGAGTTATTCTCCCCTTGCTTTTTTTATTAATTTAACTTTAAAATCATGTAAATTTTCTTCAAGTCCAACAGGGTATTCATGTGGATTATGAAATCTTTTAATACTTTCATGTAATTTACTTAACTGCTCCTGAACTCTGTTTCTAATTGTACTTAAATCAGGAGATTTATAAACTAAGTTGCCCTTTTCAAATATAGAAGTAAGCAAATCATTATTTTCTGAGTTTTCAAAGGATTTACTTCTTGTTGAATCTTTTGGGTCAATAATTCTATTTTTGCTTACTCCCAATAATTCATCATAAATCATATCTCCAAGAAAGTTACCATCTTTATCACTAAATCTTTTTACCATTTGCAGCCCTGGATTACTTACTTTTATCAACTGCTCAGAAAGTTTAATTTTATAATCCCAATTTTCACCATTTTTTATTGCAGATAATTTATAAACTCCACCAAGAGCTGGCTGGTCATAAGCTGTTGCAAGTTTTGTACCAACTCCCCAAACAGTAATCTTTGCTCCCTGAGTTTTTAACGATTCAATCAAAAATTCATCAAGGTCATTACTTGCCACAATTACAGCATCTTTAAAACCAGCTTCATCCATTATTTTTCTGGCTTCAATACTCAAATAAGCCAAATCCCCTGAATCAAGACGTATTCCAAGCATTTCATGCCCATTTTTCCTTAATTTTCTACCAATTTCAATTGCTTTTTTTACACCTTCTATTGTATCATAGGTATCAACCAGAAATAATGAATTATTTGGCATTGCAAAAGCATATTTATCAAAAGCCTCCATTTCGGAATCAAAGGTCATAATCCAGCTATGTGCATGAGTACCTTTTACAGGAATACCAAAAACTTTACCTGCTAAGACATTTGAAGTAGCTCCTCCTCCTCCAATATAAGCAGCTCTACTTGCAGATAATCCTCCATCAATTCCCTGTGCTCTTCTCAAACCAAATTCAAGAACAGCTTCTCCCTTTGCAGCAGCACAAATTCTTGATGATTTAGTTGCAATAAGAGTTTGAAAATTTATTATATTCAATAAAATTGTTTCTAATAACTGTGCCTGAATAATAGGGCCCCTTACTCTTATCAAAGGCTCATGTGGAAATACTATAGTTCCTTCTTCAATAGCTTCAATGCTACATGTAAATTTCATATTTTTTAAATAATTTAAAAAATCTTCACTAAAAAGTAATTTATCATCATTTCCTGTTAAAGTTTTTAAATAATCAATATCATCATCAGTAAATTTATAATTTTTTAAAAACTCAATTACATAATCAAGACCAGCTGTAATTGTATAGCCACCTTTAAAAGGATTCTTTCTGAAAAATAAATTAAAAACGACTTCCTTTTCATGAATACCATTTTTAAAATATCCGTAAGCCATTGTTAATTGGTATAAATCTGTTAACAAAGAAAGTGATGTGTTATAAATCCCATGTATATTACTCATAATCCCTCCTATATATAGTGTAATAATTACACTATTAAAGAAGTTTGTCAAGTGTTTATTAATTTTTTTAAATTTTTATTATTAAAATATATCAATAAACATCTAGCGAAGCCATATAAAGATCATAATTTATAATACTAACTGTAACAATTTATTAAAATCATATTCTTTATTATAAACATTAAGAAGCCTTAAATTTTCTTTAAACTGTTCAATTAACATAAACTCACCACCAGTATATTTCAACCTGTTAAGCATTGCAAAATCTTTTAATTCAGTTGACTGGTAGTTTAAATTTATTACTCTTTCAACATGAATTGGCATATCAGCAACCATTTTTTCAGCTTTATGGCTTGCTGCAAATATCATTAAATCAAATTTATAACACATTGAGGGTCCATCTGTATTTTCAGGATGAAAACTTTTTATATCATTAAAAAATCCAGGTATTTTATTGTTTCGTGGCGACATAACAGATAGATTTGCAGGTGTGGCTTGTTGTATATATACTTTTGCTGTTCTTGCCATTGCACCTGTCCCTATTAATAGTATTTCACTCACAGAGCAACCAACTAGTTTATCAAAATAGTAATTATAGAAACCTTCTGCATCGGTGTTATATCCAATTAATAGACTATCTTTTATTACCACCATATTTACAGATAGAGTTTCATTAACAATAACATCATCATTTTTAATATAATTTAAAAATACACCTTTATATGGCTGTGTAACATTTAAAAAATCATAGTCTTTAATTTTATCAGATTCAATAAATTCTTTTAAATCTTCTTCTGTTTTAAAATCTAAAACTTCATAACTTCCATCAATGTTATTATCCTTAAAATATGTTTTATATAAAAACGGAGACTTGCTGTAACTAATATCTTTCCCTATTATTGCACCTTTCATTTTACCTCTATAAACTATCCCATAAAACAGTTTGAACTTCAATACATTCACCATTATTTACAATAGTTGATTCCATACTATCATCAAGGGTAACTTCAACTAATTTTAAAGAAGTAACTTCAACTTTTGATTTAGTAGTATATGCATCTCCTGATATAACCTTAATTGTTCCTGAGTCCTGAAAATATCTTTTAGCATTGTTTTTGATTAAAACACATTGATTACAATTTATATAATTATCATTTGCAGAAGATGATAAATCATATTGACCAGGCGGAGTTGATTCATAAAACTCAAACCCAATTTCATAATCTCCATTTACGGATTCATAAGTTGTTCCAAATTCAGTATTTACAGTTATAGTCTCAAAAGAAAGGCCAATACAGTTATTTGCAGTAATACATTCTTTTTTATCTTCATCACAAGTTCCTGAAAATTCGGAGCAATCATTTATAACTTTCCATGAATGTGCAACACATCTTTCTACTTTATCATTATTACACCTTGTTTCATTATTTTCACATAAGATTGTGTCTTCTGTATCCCATAATGACAAATCAATCTTTAAACAATCTCCATTTTCAACAACAGTTGATTTGTAATCATTATTTTCATCAACAGTTACCTCTGTAAGTTCTGCGGAAAACTCACCTTTACTCAAGCCTTCAAGAGCATTTCCATTTAAAACTTTTAATATTCCTGATATAGGATAAAACTTTTTATTATTTAAACTTACCAAAACACATTGTTCACAGGTTTTATAGTTATCATTAACTCCTTCTGAGTTTAAATTATAGTCTGCAGGTGGAGTAGATTCATAAAACTCAAGTAAAAGCTCATAATCACCCGTTACATCAGTATAAACAGATGCTCCATTATCAAAACCATCTAAAATAATATTTTCAAATTTAACATGCTCACATTTATCTTTCAAAACACATAAATCACTTTTTTCTTCATAATCAGCTTTACAATTCCATTCACAAACAGCTGCTTCTTCCCATTTTCCATCTTTCCAATTAATTTCAACATCTTTTTTAATACTTTCAGCATTTTCAGGGGTATTTTCAATACAACTAACCATTTTAGTATTATTAATACATAAATTTCCATCTTTATGTTCAGTAGTTTTACAATTTTCTTCTTTTTTATCATCGGGGGTATCATCGTTACTACCACTACATGAAGTAAAAATAAATAGTAATGATAACAGTAATGTGAGTAATGTAGTTTTCATAAATCTCCTCTTGTAAAATCTAAAACCATATAAATGTATAATAACATTTATTTAAGATATTTAG
>Ga0256827_10002224_pt1 | contig 12534 bp, 11 predicted proteins | sample CV84metaG_FD_185977 | JGI IMG/M metagenome (GOLD analysis project Ga0256827, IMG submission 185977) | Hydrothermal vent microbial communities from East Pacific Rise, Pacific Ocean - CV84 | ecosystem: Environmental > Aquatic > Marine > Hydrothermal vents | place: Pacific Ocean: East Pacific Rise... | reverse complement strand
ATATTTCGTCTCAATTATATTTGTAATTTGCAGGCCGTCAAAAGATGAAGAAAAAGAGAATAATACGCATGCAAAATATGATAGAGAAGAACAGGCCGAGAGGGATCGCCATACTGGGGTCAACAGGGAATATAGGCGTGCAGGCATTAGATATTATTTCTCAAAACAGAGATTCTTTTTCTGTAAAACTTTTAACGGCTCACAGCAATATTTCGCTATTGATTGAGCAAATTAAAATATTTCAACCCGAATTGGTGTATATATCCGATAAGGATAAAACCAAAGAATTAAAACGAGTTTTGTCTCATGTGGAGGTGGCTGTTTTAGAAACACCCGAAGCCTTATACCAAAGTTTTTATGATGACAGTTTGGATTTGGTGTTCCTGGCCATCGTAGGCTTTGCCGGTCTTATGCCTGCTATGGAAGTGATAAAAGCCAAAAAAACGCTGGCCTTGGCCAATAAGGAAAGTCTGGTAGCCGGTGGCGATATATTAATGCAAGAAGCAAAGAAAAACCAGGTAGAGATCATCCCTGTCGACTCCGAACATTCGGCCATATTTCAGTGTTTGGTGGGGGAAGCGCCTTCGTCTATCGAGAAAATCATCCTGACGGCCAGCGGAGGCCCTTTTCATGGTTTTAGTGCAAAGCAGTTACAAGAAGTACAACCCAAAGATGCTTTAAAGCATCCCAAATGGCAGATGGGACCAAAGGTATCGGTCGATTCGGCCAGCATGATGAATAAAGGTTTAGAGATGATTGAGGCCATGCATTTATTCCAGCTTACGCCCGAACAGATACAGTTGGTGATACATCCTCAGGCCATAGTGCACAGCATGTTGCAGTTCACCGATGGCAATATCAAAGCACAGATGAGCCTGCCAGATATGCGTCATCCCATACAGTATTCTCTCTTTTATCCGCATCGGCAAGCCTTATCATTAAAACGGCTTGATTTTTCGCAAGCATATGAGCTCAGCTTTAAGCCTGTTCATATGAAAAAATTTCGTAATCTTGCACTCGTTTTCGAGGCACTTAAAAAAGGCGGGAATTTGCCTGCTGTTTTAAATGCTGCTAATGAGGTGGCGGTAGATGCTTTTTTACATCATCAGCTGGCATTTGTAGATATATCTAAGGTGATAGAAGAAGTGATGACTCGGTGTGAGTATGTTGCTACGCCTTCCTTATCCGATTTGCAATATATTCATCTCGAGAGCGTTTCAAGAACTAAAGAATTAATAAAAGACATTAAATAATGGAAATTTTAATAAAAGCCCTTCAACTAATCTTAAGTCTGTCTGTTCTGGTCATCATCCATGAATTTGGGCATTTTGCTGCGGCTAAAATATTTAAAACCAAAGTCGAGAAGTTCTATCTTTTCTTTAATCCCGGCTTCTCTCTCTTTAAATTTCAATATGGAGAAACCGAATATGGCATTGGTTGGTTGCCCTTAGGTGGTTATGTAAAAATTGCCGGCATGATTGATGAAAGCATGGATAAAGAGCAAATGGCCAAAGACCCGGAGCCTTGGGAGTTCCGCTCTAAACCGGCCTGGCAGCGTTTGATTATTATGCTGGGAGGTGTTTTTATGAATGTGATCCTGGCCATTACCATCTATATCACTATGATGGCTACTGCCGGCGAAGAATATCTTCCTAATTCAGCCGTAAAATATGGTATTCAGGTGGATTCTATGGGACAGCGACTGGGTTTGCAGAATGGTGATAAGATTCTTACTTTGGACGGACAGGAGATCGACGATTTCTCTAAGATTCCCGGGAAGTTAATCCTGGATGAAGTGAGGAATATACAAATCGACCGTCATGGTGAAATCATTGACATCCCTGTTTCAGCGGCTTTTATGGGCGATGTGATTGCCAGTGGGAAACCGGGTTTCATCATGCCTCGTGTTCCTATTCGTATTGCGAGTGTGAATAAAGGCTCGGCAGCTAAAGATGCCGGTTTTCAGAAAGGCGACTGGATACAATCGATTAATGATCAGGCGATTGTTTTTGCCGATCAGTTCCAATATTTCAGAGATACGGTGAGCGGCCATATTGGAAGTGAAGTGTCTGTGGTAGTATTGCGCGATGATGAATTAGTTCCTATCAGCGTGTCGGTTCCCGAGGAAGGCCTGATTGGTATTTCGGTTGCCGGCGATTTAAAACACGACTTTGAATTAAAATCCAGGTCTTATTCATTGATAGAAGCCATTCCGGCCGGATTTCATAAGGCCATCAGTACCATAGATAATTACCTGAAACAGTTAAAGCTCTTGTTTAATCCCGAAATGAAAGCTTATAAATCGGTAGGTGGTTTTGGTACCATTGCCAATATCTTTCCTGCCGACTGGGACTGGTTACGTTTTTGGAGTTTAACCGCTTTTTTATCTATCATGTTGGCTGTTCTGAACATCCTTCCTATCCCTGCTTTAGATGGTGGGCATGTGATGTTTTTAATGTATGAAATCATTACCCGTCGTGCCCCCAGTGAGAAATTCCTGGAATATGCACAAATGGTGGGCATGTTCCTTTTGTTAGGTTTGCTTATATTTGCTAACGGTAATGATATTTATAAATTTTTCTTTAAATAGAATATCAAAATTTGAATACTCAAGATCATAAAAAAGTATACTTCTTTTCCGATTGTCATCTGGGAATTCCCGATGTGGCCTCCAGCCGCAACAGAGAGTTACTCTTGATAAAATGGTTAGATGAGATAAAAGAAGATGCCTTGGAGATTTATATCATGGGCGATTTATTCGATTTTTGGTTTGAGTATAAAACGGCTATTCCCAAGGGTTTTACACGTTTGTTTGGAAAGCTTGCCGAACTCACCGATAGTGGCATCCCGGTGCATTTCTATAGAGGAAATCACGATATCTGGTCTTTTTCATATTTTCAGGAAGAGCTGAATATTCAGATGCACCGCAAGCCCGAGATTAAAACCATTCTGGGAAAAACATTCTATTTGGCGCATGGCGATGGCTTAGGAGCCGGTGATAAAGGTTATAAGTTTATTAAATGGGTGTTTGAGCGTAAAATCAATCAATGGTTGTTTCGTTGGCTTCATCCCGATATAGGCCTGGCTTTGGGTTTATACTTTTCCGGGAAAAGCAGATATGCTAATCAGGTGAAAGAGCAAAAGCAAGAACAAGCACCTACCGATGACTATATCAGAGCCTCCAGAATGCCAAAACACGCTCAGAGCTTGCTTGATCAAGGAGAAGAGATTGACTATTTTGTGATGGGACACTGGCATATTGCACGGCAGATTGCTTTGAGTGGGAAGTCGCGTTTTGTCTTTTTGGGCGATTGGATCACTCAGTTTTCTTATGGTGTGTTTGATGGCGAGACCTTTGAAATAATAAAGTATCAATAGTTTTTCTTTGTTTAAAAGTATTTATGATGAGTGATATCACAGATAGTTTTGTAGCTATAGATTTCGAAACGGCCAATGCCAGCAGGAGTTCGGCTTGCGCCGTAGGTATCGTTACTTTTGAGAATGGAGAAATTATAGATGAGTATTATACCCTCATTCAGCCGCCCAAAAACAAATACCACTGGGGAAATATTAAAGTGCATGGCATCAGAGAAGAAGATACCAGACATCAGGCTTTCTTCGATGAGATTTTTCCTGAAGTATATCAACGTTTGAAGGGGAAAACCATAGTGGCTCACAACGAAAGCTTCGACAGGAGCGTTCTGCGTAAAACGCTGGAGCATTATCATATTTATAATATCGATATGGACTTATATGACCCCTGGGAATGCACCATGAAGATTTACCGGCAGAAAGGCTTTAAGCCCTATAATTTAGCGGCTTGTTCCACAGCCATGGGTATCGAATTACAACATCACGAAGCTCTATCCGATGCCAGAGCCTGTGGTTTGCTTTATTTAAAAAGATAGTAAAACAAATAAGGAAGTATCTTGATGGTGGTTTGGGATCCGTCAGAAAACGGTACCTTTGTTCAATAAAAAATATAAAATATGCTTATAAGTCAGTTACTGAATGAATTGCATCAGTGGGCACCTTTTAATTATCAGGAATCTTACGATAATTCCGGATTACTTATTGGCTCACCGGATCGTGAGGTGCAAAAAGTATTGGTTAGTTTAGATATCACCGAGGAGGTAGTGGCCGAAGCTGTAAAATTGGGAAGCGATGTCATTATCAGCCATCACCCTATTATTTTTCATGGTTTAAAGAGCTTAACAGGAAAAACCCCCGAAGAGAGAGTGGTCATCACAGCGCTGAAGAACGATATTGCCATTATTGCCATGCATACCAATTTAGATAATGTATCGCATGGTGTGAATGCAAAGATTGCCGAGGTCTTAGGATTAAAAAACACTCAGGTGTTAAGCCCTAAAGCCGGCCTGTTAAAGAAATTGGTGGTTTTTGTGCCGCCATCTCATTTAACGGTACTGCGTTCGGCCTTATTTGAAGTCGGGGCGGGGCATATTGGCAATTATGACGAATGCAGTTTTACGCTTGAGGGAACAGGCAGCTTTAGAGCCGGCGATCACACACATGCTTATGTGGGAGAGAAAGGCCGTTTGCATCAGGAAAAAGAAGCCCGACTGGAGCTGATTTTCCCTGCACATTTGCAATCGCAGATAAGCCGAACCATTATCAGTAAACATCCTTATGAGGAACCGGCTTTCGATTTTTATAGTTTAGATAATGATTATCAAAAAATTGGGGCAGGTGTATTGGGAGAGCTGGAACATGACAAAACTGGCGAAGACTTTCTGGTATTTCTGAAAGAAAAAATGCAAACCTCTTGCATTCGACATACCCCTTTAGGCGATAAAAAAATAAAACGAATTGCTGTTTGTGGCGGTTCCGGTAGTTTCCTGATAAAAGCGGCAAAGGCTGCAAAAGCTGATGTTTATATCACCGGAGACATTAAATACCATGAGTTTTTCGAAGCCAATAAGGACTTTATCATAGCGGATATTGGTCATTATGAAAGTGAGCAATTTACAAAAGAATTAATACATGATTTTCTTATCGAAAAATTTCCTAAATTTGCAGTCCAAATTTCGGAGCATCAGACGAATCCGATTAAATACTTTTAGCAATAGAATAAACTATATTATATGGCAAGGAAAAAAAAGGTAGCTAAGGTTGAAGAACCAGTAGTTCAGTACACCAAGACAGAAGAAGAATTAAAGAATGAAAAAAGACTCAGAGCGCTTTATTCGTTACAGTTAATTGATTCGAAGATTGACAGGATAAAAATTATTAGGGGAGAGCTTCCTTTGGAAGTGGAAGACTTGGAAGACGAAATAGCAGGCTTAGAGAAAAGAAAAGAAAAATTCGCAGAAGAAGTAGAAGAGTTGGAAAAAATGATTCTTGATAAAAAAGGAATTATCGAAGAGAGTCTTGTACTGATTAAAAGATATGAAGAACAGCAAAAAAATGTTCGAAATAATCGTGAGTATGATAGTTTGACTAAAGAAACAGAATTTCAAAATTTAGAGATTCAGTTAGCCGAAAAAAGGATTAAAGAATATACCGAGGCCGTTGAACTAAAGAGAACCAGTGTTGAAGAGGTTACCAATAAACTTAAGGTACGCATTTCGGATTTGGAAAATAAAAAATCGGAGCTGGATAATATCATTAAAGAAACACAGACTGAGGAAGATAAGCTATTGGTGAAGTCTAAAGCCTATCAGGAAGAAGTAGAGCCTCGCTTATTGGCCGCTTACGAACGTATCAGAGGTAATGCCCGTAATGGTTTATCTGTTGTTCCTATCGAAAGAGATGCTTGTGGCGGTTGTTTTAATAAGATACCACCTCAGCACCAGTTAGAGATTAAAACTTATAAAAAGATTATCGTTTGCGAATATTGTGGTCGTATTTTGGTTGATCAGCAATTAGCAGAATCTTTGGATGTATAATCAAAGGTTTATTTTGAAAAATACATCAATATAACATCTTAAAAGCCAATAAACATCTCGTTTATTGGCTTTTTTAATTAGTTTCGTGCAATCTTTTTATTTTTTACCGGTCTTATTAATAGAATTAACTACAAACGGTTTCTAAAATATTAGAAACAAAAAATATTAATTATGAAAAAAACATTACTTTTTTTGGTGAGTATGATGAGCCTGTGGTCCTTTGCACAGGCCCCTTATAACATCGAGCACAAATGTAGCCATCAGCAGCAATACGCCAATAGTTTTAAACAACAAAAAGATGTCAGTGTGGTGGCCGATAAATACCATATGAGTTTTCTTCATCTCGACTTATTGGTCAATAGTGGAAGCACTTATGTTGAAGGCTCGGCTATGATGAATGCCGAAGTATTAACGCCAGCACTCGATACTATTTACCTGGAGCTTAATCAAACCTTAGTGTTAGATTCTATGAAGTTAAATGATCAGCTCATCGATCCGGTGTTCGAAAACTCTGAGTTGTTTGTAATTGTTGACGAAATGACCCAGGGAGATGCGTTTTCATTAATCACTTATTATCACGGCGCTTCTTCGTCTTCCGGCTTTTTTAGCGGTATCAGTACCGAACATAACAACACCTATGATAAAGATGTAACCTGGACCCTCTCGGAGCCTTTCTCTGCCCGCGATTGGTTTCCCGTCCGACAATCCTTAGAAGATAAGATAGATTCGGTATGGCAGGATTATACCTGTGTTGAGAATGAGATGGTGGGCACCAATGGTTTGCTTACCGAGGTGACTGATAATGGCGATGGCACCAAGACTTATCACTGGAAAACCAAATATCCGGTGTCTTATTATTTATTGTCTTTCTCGGTATCGGATTATATGGATTATAGCATTTATGCCCATCCGGCACAATTAGATGGTGATTCGATATTAATTCAGAATTTCATTTATAACGAAGCCTCTTGCCTGAATAATAATCAAGCGAATATTGATTTATCCGATGATATCCTGGAATTATATTCCGAGAAATATGGCCTTTATCCTTTTTATGAAGAGAAATATGGTAATTGTCTGGCTGAGATTGGTGGCGGTATGGAGCATCAAACCATGACAACGCTTGGTAGCTTTAGTATGGGGTTGAATGCTCATGAGATGGCTCACCAGTGGTATGGCGATAATATTACTTGTGCCACCTGGAACGATATATGGATTAATGAAGGTTTTGCCAGCTATTCCGAATATGTGACAGCACAATATTTGCAAAGCCAGTCAGCGGCCAATTCATGGATGAATTCAGCGCATAATAATGTGATGAGCTCACCCGGAGGTAGCGTTTATGTACCGGAAAGCGAGATTTATTATGGCAACGAATGGCGTATTTTCAATGGCCGACTTTCTTATAAAAAAGGAGCTGCTATCATTCATCAAATTCGTTATTTGATAGATGATGATGATTTATTTTTTGAGGCTATGCAAAATTATACCAATGAGTTTACCGGTAAATTGGCTACAGGTTTAGATTATAAAAACTCCATAGAAGCTTCTACAGGATTAGATTTAGATTCTTATTTCGATCAGTGGTATTTTGGCGAAGGTTATCCTACCTATTCTATCGAGTATTCATATAACGAAACAGGTTTGTTTTTAGCAGTTACCCAAACCACTTCATCTATGGTGGTTTCTTATTTTGATCTCCCTATCGAAGTGCGTTTGAACTTTGGGGCGGGTGAGGATACTGTTTTCAGGGTGCCTATAACAGGTAATATCAGTTATTTCCAAACAGAAATTCAAGATGAGTTTATTCAGTTAGTCATAGATCCCGATAACTGGATCATTAATAAAACAGGCAGTATTGCGGTAGGAACTTCAGAGATACATAATGATATGACGTTTGTGGTGGGTCCTAATCCTACCAAAGGAAACTTGCAGTTGCATTTTGGAAATGCCAACACCCTAAAACAAATCTCCATCATCGATTTATCCGGCAGAGAGCTGAAGACATATACGACGAATAGTTCCATGTCTATCGATATCTCCGATCTAAACGATGGTTATTATATTGTAAAAGCCATGGATGGCGATGCGGTTGTTTGTCGTAAGATATTAAAGCAGTAGAAACTACTGAAATAAACAAAGCCCTGATTGACATCTCAATCAGGGCTTTTTGTTTTATAGGGGTATTAATTATCTGATAATCGTTTGAGTTCTGTCGGGTCCCACAGAAACGATGCTGACAGGTACTTCGGTTTTTTCTTCTACAAAGGCAATATAATCAGTAAGCTCCTTTGGTAAATCTTCCATCTTCTGAGCTTTTGTGATATCTTTTTTCCATCCGGCATGAGTAGAGAACGAAGGCTTTAGGTTCTCATCATTTATCTCAAATGGGAAATAGTCCATTTCCTGATCTTTGTAAAGGTATTTATCACCTACTTTAATATAATCGAACTCATCCATAACATCGGCCTTGGTAATGATCAAGTCGGTAACGCCATTAAGCATAATCGCATATTTTAGGGCGGGGAGGTCGAGCCATCCACAACGACGAGGTCTGCCGGTAGTACTGCCAAACTCATGACCGTATTTGCGTAAATCTTCGCCATCGGTATCAAAAAGCTCGGTAGGGAATGGGCCACTACCCACACGGGTACAATAAGCCTTGAATACACCAAATACTTTTCCAATAGCTTGTGGAGGTACGCCCAAACCGGAGCAAACGCTACTCACAATAGTATTGCTGGAAGTAACAAAGGGGTATGAGCCAAAATCTACATCCAGCATAGTCCCCTGAGCACCTTCGGCCAAAACGGTTTCTTTATTCTTTAAAGCCTGATTGATAAAATGCTCGCTATCAACAATATTCATGGAGAGCACCGTCTTGGTAGCAGTCATCCATTTATCTTCGTATTCGTCGAAGCTCATGCCGTCAATCTTAAAATCAGCAACATTAAACTGGTAATTGTTTGCAATATCGAAATGCTGTTTCTTGCGAGCTTCGTATTTATCTTTAAAAGTACTCAAAGTGATATCGCCAACACGTAGACCGGTACGGCTGATTTTATCGGTATAGCAAGGACCTATGCCTTTTAAGGTAGATCCAATTTTATTGGCTCCTTTCGAGTGCTCATAAACAGCATCTAATAAACGATGCGATGGCAGGATTAAATGTGCTTTTTTCGACACAAAGAGGTTGTCTTCGGGTGTTAAGCCCGACTGTTTTAGTTTCTGAATCTCCCCATCAAAGATATAAGGGTCAAGAATCACCCCATTACCAATAATGTTTTTGGTGTCTTTATGAAAAATTCCTGAGGGAATGGTGTGAAGCACATGCTTCTGACCATTAAACTCCAATGTATGTCCTGCATTAGGACCGCCCTGAAAACGAGCAATGATATCATATTTGGGTGTAAAAACATCTACTATCTTTCCTTTTCCTTCGTCGCCCCATTGTAGGCCTAATAATACATCTACCTTCATTATTTACCGTTTATATTTATAAATAAGCCAAAAAAAACAAGCTTATTCGGGCTGTTTTTTTCTGCAAATGCAAAGATATAGTTTATTATTAGCCAAGCCTCAAATTTTAGAGAATTTATATAGGATAATTTTAGCAGAATAGCTTGCTTAAATTAAAATAAACCGTATTTTTGCCATCTCTTATGGGGGATTAGCTCAGTTGGCTAGAGCGTTTGACTGGCAGTCAAAAGGTCAGCGGTTCGATTCCGCTATTCTCCACTTTCTATAAAAGTCCTAAAAGCAATGCTCTTAGGACTTTTTTTTGATATTTTAATTACTTAGATCAGCTCCCCCGATAGTTATCGAGTTGCTTAGAGCGTTTGACTGCCAGTCAAAAGGTCAGCGGTTCTCCCGAAAGCTTTCGGGACGCTATTCTCCACTTGGTAAATCAAGCAGTTATAAGCGTTTTGTTTATAGCTGCTTTTTTTGTGCTTATAAATGTACCGATAGTTTTATGGATTTTGAGCTATAAAGCAAACTTTTATAGCTCAAAATCGTTTTTGTTAAGTATATGATATTATAGTTGCTTAAAGCATCCCAGCGGATTTCGGGGAGGTTAGTGTTTTTTTGAAAGCTTTTGGAATCTCTATTCTCTACACTTGATATCAATGATATAAAGGATTGCAGAGCCTTCTTTATATCTGGAGTGCATTTTTGAATTTTAGTTTTTGGGAAATTCGCAAAATATTTTTACTATTCCTTGTGACAAGCTACCAATCTGTTTTTTAAAATGAAGTTGTTTAATTTTTTCTGCTATCATTTTATTTAAGAGCAATAAGTGTTTTAGCTATCGTTTCTTTTTTCTCTTTACTTACATTTGTTTGCTGGGCGTACTGCTCCCAATTACTAACTACCAATTTTATTTCAGCAATAATGTTTTCAGCCTTTTTAATAGAATTGGCTTTAGCTATTTGTAGTAAGTCTTCTTTATTAATGTCTTTATGTTTTCCATTAATGCTAAGAGTGTGTTGACTTACCCAGGTGTTTGTTGGATCATAGGAATAACAAACATCATAAGCCGGTGCTAATTTCCATTTCTCTCCTTTTTTAAGAATAAATGCAAAGTTCTTAGTATGATCATCATAATTAGTTGCCATCACATTAAAAACCATTCTTCTGTACATTTGTTCCGCTTCGGGATAACTTAACTTTAGCACTCTCATTGTTTGGAAGAGTTGTTCGTAGCTATAGGCGTACAGATTATTAAAATCATAATGTTGAATAGCACAAAAGGTTTGAACATGATGTTTAATGTCATGCCCTTCTCTATCAAATCTTTTGGTCATAAAGTGAGCTCTTCCATTCTCCTCTAGCAATTGGCATTCCATCATTTCTATACCACAATCTGTGGCCATTAGATGATAAGCCATTTCTACTCGTCCCCATCCTGAGCTGGAACCAAATTGAGCATCGCTTACGCCATCTAGTTTAAGAAGCCAATGTTCAAACCCTTGAGGAGCCTTTGTTTGCCCTGATTTAACTTCGCCTGTTTGTTTATTATAGGCTATTACAGCTTTTGGTCTTGCCCCACCTGCTGATGTACCAACCCTGAGAATATCAAGCATGGCTTTTCTTTCATCTTCTTGTAGATTAGCTTGAAATGATTTTCTTTTAGATAGTATTCTTTCTGCCATTTCCACCAAACTTCTTACTTCGATAGTAAAGGCCTGCTTGCTTGGGTTTAATTGGACTGGTTCAAATTCTATAGCTCCCATGCCTCTCGCTCCAATAAAGCATAACTGCTCCACAGGATTCATGTCTCCACTTGGTCTGCCATTTTGTGCTAACCAAATATCAAGTAATTGGTTACCATATTTATCGGGTAATACATCTGCTAATAAGCCTGGTAAACCTTTGAAAGTATTAGGCTCTCCTGGTCTTGTTCTGCTTAACTCTGGGAATGAAAATATTCTATCTCCTGCCTGTATTGGCATTTTTATTGGTGAAAGCTCCCATTTTTTATTTAGAAAGGAGGGCATATACTGAAAAGTAGCCAGGGCTTTGGTAGTATCCCATCGAACTGCACCTACTAATTCTCCCCATATTCTTACTTCTGCTGCATCTACCATTCCGAATTTGTATCTGTGTTGTTAGTCTTGTTTTTATTTGAAGCCCTTTGGCGTTTGTTTTTTTTGAGCTTTATATACTCTAGTGGGCTGATTTCATCATTTACCTTAAATACATCCATTATATGTAGTTGGTCTAGCACCCTTATCACTTGTAATAAAGTCGCCAATTTAACAGTCTCCCCTTTTTCTAATAGACTCAAGGTAGAGCGACTGATACCGGCAGCCCTAGAAACATCTTCCTGTGTCATGTTCTGATTGAGTCGGTGATGCTTTATGTAATTACCAATTGTTTTGGCTAGTGCAGCATCGCTCATAGCTACCCAATTACTGTATGGTTTATCATTCATAAAGGCCTTTATTATGTGTTAATGTATGATTAGTCATACAAATATAGTTATATTTTTATGATATACCATATTCATATTGAAATTTTTGATAAAAGTGGCCACATCTGATTTCTAGATCTACTATAATAATACTTGACTTTTTCTCCACCTTTCTGATTAAAAGCACCAGAAAAAAGATGTTTAATTATCCAAGTTGGGAACGAAAAGGTATCCGTTTTTAATTGATATTCAATTGTTTTTATATAATTATATCTTTAATTAGATAAATACTCAACTACCGCCTGCCTAAACCAATTTAAATGAAATTGCTCGGTATAATACGAGGAGATGGAATCGTCACCTCTATTATTATTTCTATGCTTTGCTGTTTCAATATCACAAGTTATGTGATCTATTTTAACTCTGTATTTGATTGATTTTGCTAAATCAAAAAATTGTTCCATTATCGCTATATCAGAACCCACTACTTCTATAACTATATCCCTTTTGGTCCTGATTCCCATTTTAAAAAGTTCAAATCCAAACTCATTCAATGGCTCTTCCAGCTCCGATGGGAAGTCATAATATTCACCCTCACTTAAGCCAATAAAAAGATCCCCAGCATCAATATGTAAATAATTACTAGGGTATTCATTAGCAATATGAGTCGATTTACCACTACAAATGCCCCCTGAAACTATAAAAAGTGTT
>Ga0256827_10002223_pt1 | contig 12536 bp, 9 predicted proteins | sample CV84metaG_FD_185977 | JGI IMG/M metagenome (GOLD analysis project Ga0256827, IMG submission 185977) | Hydrothermal vent microbial communities from East Pacific Rise, Pacific Ocean - CV84 | ecosystem: Environmental > Aquatic > Marine > Hydrothermal vents | place: Pacific Ocean: East Pacific Rise... | reverse complement strand
ATAACAACATTCCGCTAAAGTGATGTTCTAATATTTTTGATTTATAATCGGCAGGAGAATTTACTGCATAAGTAATTTTTTTTGCCAATGTATTTTGCAACATTACCGCTCCATTTTTATCATCGGAATTTGTAATGGCAAAAGCAGTTTTATCTAAACTATCGAAAAATGCTTTCTTCACATTTATATATTCTTTAAATGTTTTATGATAATCTAAATGATCGTGAGTAATATTTGTAAAAACCCCTCCTTCAAAGTTTATTCCACTAATTCGGTGTTGATGAATTGAATGTGAACTAACTTCCATAAAGCAAAATTCGCAACCTGTGTCAACCATTTTGGCAAATAATTCTTGCAATTTTATTTGGTCTGGTGTTGTGTGTGTTGATGGAATTATTTCATCATCAATAAAGTTTTCTATGGTTGAAATTAAACCCACTTTATATCCTAATTTTTTGAAAGTTTTGTAGAGTAAAGTGGCAATTGTAGTTTTCCCATTTGTTCCGGTAATTCCTACAATTCTTAAATTACTTGTAGGATTATTATAAAAATTTGCAGCAATTTTTCCTAATGTGTCAGAGCTATCATTAACTTTAATATATGTAATTTTATTATTTATATTTTGTGGTAATTCTTCGCATAAAATTACAGAAGAACCAAGCTCAATTGCTTTTTCAATAAAACTATGCCCATCAACATTATAACCACGCACAGCAACAAACAAACTGTTTTTTGCAATTTGCCTGCTATCAAATTGAATATCGGAAATCTCAATTTTATCGTTTCCAATAATTTCTATTACATCAATATTTTCTATTATTTTATTTAAAATCATTTATTACTTTACTTTATACTTTTTTAATCCCCCTACACCCCTTTTCAAGGGGGAATAGCTTTGTTTATACCTTATCTTTTTTTACCTTCTACTTTCTACTTTCTACTTTCAACTTTATGAACTTTCAACTTTACAAACTTTCAACTTTATGAACTTTCAACTTTACAAACTTTCAACTTTACAAACTTTCAACTCTCTTATCCCAATTCTATTATTATTCTTTGTCCTTTATAAAATTCTTGACCAGCTTTTAGCGATTGCCAAACCACACTACCACTGCCATTTATTGTTACTCTTAATCCTTTATTTTCAAGTAAATAAACCACATCTTTAGCTCCCATTCCTTTTACATTTGGTATTAAATTTTCTTTGTTAATAAAAGGAATATTGTAAAAGCGTATTAAGCTGTCTTGTTTTTCTGTTTTCACCCAAACAGTTTCTGTGTTTTGGTCTTTATAGGCAATATTAAACTCCGATAAAACATTTTTTAAATCATCTTTATCGGCATTTATAGAGTATGGCACATCGGCAACATAGTCGTTATCATAGTTTATCATATCTAAACTTGTTGAGTAAATTTTATCGGCAACTTCTTTAAAAACCGGACCAGCAACTTGATTGCCGTAATAAAGTTTTTTTGGTCTGGTAACTACAACAATACAACTGTATTTTGGATTATCGGCCGGAAAATATCCCACAAAACTCGCTTTGTAATCTTTACGACCTTCTTTGTTTGTATATCCTCCACCAGAGTGAGCTATCTGTGCTGTTCCTGTTTTACCTGCAATTTTGTAATTCTTATTTTTTAGGTTTTTGGCAGTACCGTTTTCAACTACTCCTAACAATAAATCTTGAGCTGTTTTTAAAGTTTTTTCTGAGCAAATAGAAGGGTTAATTATTTCGGTTTTATACTTTTCGATAACCTCGCCGTGAAACAATATTTTTTCTAAAAAACGTGGCTTAACCATAACGCCATTATTTGCCACAGCATTATAAAAAGTAAGTATTTGTAAAGGAGTTAAACGCAATTCGTAACCTATTGCCATCCAAGGTAACGACACCCCCGACCAAGCCTCGTCGCTAGGGTATTTAATATCAGGAACACCCTCGCCAATAACAGATAAATCTAATTTTTGGTTTAAATTTAATTGATATAATCTTTCTATAAATCGTTTTGGGTCTTTTTTGTAGTGTTCATCAATAATTTTTGATACACCAACATTAGATGATTTTTCAAAAATTTCTTTAACAGTTAATTTGTGTAATCCGTAATGAGAATCACGCATTGTTTGGTTGTAATATTTCTTTATTCCACCCTCAACATCAACTGTATCAGTAATTTTAATAACGCCATCTTCTAAAGCCACAATAAGCGATGGAAGTTTAAATGTAGAGCCAGGTTCAGAACTTTCGCCAATTGCATAGTTGTAATCTTCTTTGTAATATCCATTTTTATCTATACCCAAGTTTGCAATAGCTTTTATTTTTCCTGTAGCAACCTCCATAACCACAACTGTTCCGTGTTCTGCGTCGTTTTCTATTAGTTGTTTTAGTAATGCGTGATGTGCAATATCTTGCATTTTAACATCAATTGTTGTAATGATATCATTACCATCTTCTGCCTCAATTTTTTCGCCTCCACGAATTGGCATCCAAATGCCACCCGAAAGTTTTTGCATAAGCTGCAAACCGTTTCTGCCTTTCAATTGCCGATTAAAAGCTCCTTCTAAACCAACTCTACCAATTTTTTCGTTATTTGCATCAGTAATTAAATAACCGATAGTTCTTGATGCCATTTTACCAAAAGGTTTTTTTCTTATATTTTTTTGTATAACTATCAATCCCCCTTTGTATTTACCACGTCTGAAAATCGGAAAAGTTTTAACTTTTTTAAGCTGACCGTAGTCTATATTGCTTTTAATTTTTTGATATCTATTTCCTTTTTTTCTAGCTTTAATTAAAAGGTTTTTATATTGTCGTTGTGTTCTGTCTTTAAATAAATCGGCAAGATACCAAGCAAGAGAATCTACATTATCGTTAAAAACTTTATCGGTTAATGCCTCCGATTTTGTGTCAATTCTAATTTCGTAATATGGCACCGAACTTGCTAAAAGTTTTCCGTCAAACGAAATAATATCGCCACGGTTAGACCTTATAACAATATCTTTTTGTGATAACTTATGCTCTTCGTTTAACCATTTTTTTCTTTCGATGGTTTGAATGTATAATATTCTGAAAATTATACCGAAAGACAACAATACCATTAAGTAAAAGAGTAATTTTACTCTCCACTGAATATCGCGGCGTAGATTTGTCTTTTTGTTTTCAGACATTATTCTTCTTCGGTTTTAACCAATAATTTTATTGGTGGATTAGTATTTTCAATTAAGCCTAAATTAAAGGAGTCAACTTTCTGTATTATAATTGATTGCTTACTCACTTTCATTAATTCGGCAGCAATAGAAATATGTTCAGAACGTAATTCGTTTCGTTCTTTTTTAATTCTTACTGATTCACGAACAATTTTTTCTGCATTATATCGGTTTGCGATATAAAAAATTATCAACACGCTGATAAACAAAATAAATGGCATCTGATTTATGATGCTTTCTTTGGTTATTTTAACATCAACAAAATCTTTTACCGTAGAACCTATCTTTATTTTACCTTCTGGTTCTTCAGAAAAATCTTCTCTTTCTATTTTCTCTTTATTTCGTTTAAACCACTTCATTCTTCGTTTCTAATTTTTTCTGCTATTCTAAGTTTTGCACTTCGTGCTCTTGTATTTACTTTATTTTCCTCATCAGTAGGAATAATTATTTTTTTGTTAATCAGTTTAAAATATCTTGTGATGTTTCCAAAATTGTCTTTCTCTTGCTTTCCTTCAAAATTGCCCGATTTCATATAATTTTTCACCAATCTATCTTCAAGCGAGTGATAAGAAATAACCACTAATCTGCCACCAGGTTTTAGTATATCTTTGGTTTGCAACAGCATTTTTTTTAATACATCAATTTCTTGATTTACTTCAATTCTAATTGCCTGAAAAACTTGAGCATAGAACCTATGTTCCTTGTGTTTAGGTGCAGAGTTTTCTATAACTTCAATTAACTGAAAAGTTGTTTCTATTTCTCGTTCTTTTCTTGCCGAAAGTATTGAGTTAACAAGGGTGTAAACAGATTTTAATTCTCCATATTCTTTAAATATCCTGTATAAATCTTCGTCTTGATAAGTATTTATTACATCAAAAGCTGTAAGTTTTGCTTCTGAGTTCATTCGCATATCTAGTTTTGCATCAAAACGAAAAGAAAAACCACGTTTCGGCTCATCAATATGATGAGATGAAAGACCTAAATCGGCAAGAATGCCATCAACTTTTTCTATTTTGTGATATTTTAAAAAATTCTTGAAATATTTAAAATTCCCGTTTACGAATATAAAATTTTGATTATCAATAATATTACGCTTAGCATCGCTGTCTTGATCGAAGCCAAAAAGCTTACCTGTTTCTAATTTTTTTAAGATTTCTAAAGAGTGACCACCCCCTCCGAATGTTAAGTCAACATACGTTCCGTGAGGCTTAATGTGCAAGCCATCAATGCTTTCTTTCAATAGAACAGGTACGTGGTATGGCATTATTATATTTCATTTATTAAATCGTCTCCTAATAATTTTTCAGCTAAACTTGCAAAATCGTCTTCAGCCATTTCATGTCCTTCGTAAACCGATTTATCCCAAATCTCAATTCTGTCGTCTTGACCTGCCATAACTATATCTTTCGATACCCCTACAAGTTCGAGCAGACGTTTTGGAAAAAGCAGACGATTGTTAGAATCTAAGTTTAACTCAGCAGTACCTTTATAAAATTCGCGTAAAAATCTCGCATGCTCTTTTTTATAAGGGTTTATCTTGCTTCTGATTATTTTAATTTGTCGCTCCCATTCATCGTAAGAATAAAGAACTAAGCATTTTTCGAATATGTCTTTTTTAACAACAAAACGACCGTCGGCAGTTGTTGCCAACTGCTTTTTAAATGCCGCAGGAAAAAGAACTCTTCCTTTCGCATCAATTTTTACCGGATAATCGCCTACAAATGTTGTCATTAAACAATTTTATAATTAAGATGTAAAAATATGTAATTTTTTCCCACTTCCTACCACATTTAACCTATAATTACCACCGTGTTAATAAATTACGTCTAAAACATACGGTATTACTAGAAAAGTCACTTTATTAACAAACTAAATTGTTAATAAAAATAAAAAATTGTTGATAAGTACATAACTAGTATAAAATCAAACTGTTATGTGTGATGATAATGCGGGTTTGTGGGTTTTAAAAACCAGTTAAAAGTTTAAATGCACAAAACCACACAGATTACAGTACTGCTAATCAAACACATACACTAATACTGGTTGTTGAAAACTATTAACAAGAAGTTGTTCTTAAATTATCTAAATTATCCAAAAACTAAATGATTTGAGTATATTTGTATTATTATGTTAAATTGGGACGAACAAATATCTAATTTTAAAACCTATTTAATGCTTGAAAAAGCATTGTCTGAAAATTCTATTGAGGCATATATGCATGATATAATGGGTTTAGCAAAAAGTGCAAAACATAACTTACCCGAAAAATTTCCCGAAACTATTGATTTAAATTTTTTATCCAGATATTTAGAAGAACTTTATGAATTGGGCATAAGTGCACGTTCGCAAGCAAGAATTATATCAGGTATAAAAGCTTTTTATAAATTCCTTTTGTTAGAGGATTTAATTGATGATAATCCAACATCATTACTTGAAACTCCACGGCTGGCAAGCAAACTACCAACAGTTTTGTCTATTGAAGAAATAGATTTATTACTTTCGGCAATAGATCTTAGTAAAAACGAAGGTCACAGAAATAAAGCAATAATTGAAACATTATATAGTTGTGGTTTGCGAGTTTCTGAACTTGTTGGTTTAAAAATATCAGACTGTCATTTTAAAAATGGCTATATAACTGTTTTCGGAAAAGGGAGTAAGGAACGAATTGTGCCTATTGGCAATACTGCAATTAAAGAAATAAGTTATTATACAAAGTATTACAGAGCAAATTTAAAAATTCACCCCGATTTTGAAAACATACTTTTTTTAAATCGGCGAGGCAAACAATTAACTAGGGTAATGATTTTTACAATAATAAAAGATTTAGCAAAAAAAATAGAATTAAAAAAAAATATTAGTCCGCATACTTTTAGGCATTCTTTTGCAACACATTTGCTTGATGGGGGGGCAGATTTACGTGCTATTCAAGAAATGCTAGGTCACGAAAGTATTATCACTACAGAAATTTACACACATTTAGATAAAGAATTTTTACGTGATACTATTGTTCAATTTCACCCTAGGGCATAAGTGTTATTTAGGGTCTGCTGAAAAACGCATAACAAGCTATTACAAAACTACTTAATTCAAAATACGCTATTGTAAATGTTAAAATCATGGTTTTATGCTTGCTCTGAGGCACATCATATTTTTATCTTCTTCAATTTGAGGTATGTATATACATCTGCATTTCAGAATATAAAAATCTAATACACCTCAGAACTTTTCAGCAGACCCTAAGTGCAAACCTAATATTTTCTTACAAGTTTAATTGCCATAAAATTAATTTGGCAATTAATTTTATTATATTTTTGTAAAAAAATAAAATCTTGGAAGTATATTTACAAATAGATAAAATAACAAAATCATTTGGCGATTTAGTATTGTTTTCTGATATTTCGTTTAGCATACATAAAGGCGAAAAAGTAGCTATAATTGCAAAAAATGGGGCAGGAAAATCTACCTTATTAAAAATTATAAATAGCGAAGATACAGCCGATAGTGGCGATATTATTTTTAAAAATGATATAAAAATAAAATTTTTGTCGCAAGATATTAACTTGCCCGAAAACTTACAGATTGCCGATGTGATTTTTAATGATAATGATGAAACAGGCAAAGTACTTCGTGAATACGAGATTGCTTTGCAAGAAAATAATCAAGATAAATTATCGACCTTAGTCGATAAAATTGATGGATTATCGGCTTGGGACTATCAACGTGAAATTACAGAATTGCTAGAAAAACTTAAAATTAGCGATTTAACCCAAACAGTTTCTACACTTTCCGGAGGGCAAAAAAAGCGTGTTGCTTTGGCACTTACTTTAATTGGCGAACCAGATTTAATAATTCTTGATGAACCAACAAACCATCTTGATTTAGAACTTATTGAATGGTTAGAAGAATATCTAAAAAAAACAAAAACCACTTTATTAATGGTTACTCACGACCGTTATTTTTTAGACCGTGTTTGTAACAATATTATAGAAATAGAAGATAATAGTTTGTATAGATACAAAGGAAACTACAACTATTATTTGCAAAAACGCGAAGAAAGAATTGCCCAACAAACTGCCGAAACAGATAAAGCAAAAAATTTGCTTACAAAAGAACTTGACTGGATGCGTAGAATGCCAAAAGCACGAGGCACAAAAGCAAAATACAGAATTGATGCCTTTTATGATTTAAAAGAAAAAGCTTCGCACAAAATTATAGACGAAAAAATTGATGCAAAAGTTCAAACTCAACGCTTAGGGAAAAAGATTTTAGAACTTAAAGATTTATCTAAATCTTTTGGTAATAATAAAGTTTTACACAATTTTTCGTATAGCTTTCAACGTGGCGAAAAAGTTTGTATTATAGGCAAAAACGGAACAGGAAAATCTACGTTTCTTAATTTAATTACAGAGAATATCACTGCTGATTCGGGCGAAATTGATAAAGGTCAAACAGTAGTTTTTGGCTATTATAAACAAGGCGGAATAAAAATTAACGAAACCCAACGCATAATTGATGTTATTACCGATATAGCCGAAGTAGTTGATATTGGCAAAGGAAACAAAGTTAGTGCTTCGGCATTTCTTAATTATTTTTTATTTTCGCCAAAACGTCAGCAAACATTAGTTTCTAAACTTAGCGGTGGAGAAAAACGCAGATTATATTTACTAACAGTTCTAATAAAAAATCCGAATTTTTTAATTCTTGACGAACCTACAAACGACCTTGATATTATGACACTTAATGTGTTAGAAGAATTTTTGATAAATTACTCTGGAGTTGTAATAATAGTTTCGCACGATAGGTATTTTACCGATAAAATTGCCGATAAACTTTTTGTTTTCGAGGGTGAAGGAAAAGTTAAAGGTTTTGCAGGTAACTATACACAATATCTTGATTACAAAAAAAATACAGAAACAAAAAAAACTAAAACAATAGAAAAACTAAAATCTCCCTTGGAGAAAGGGCTTGGGGGATTGAAAACAAACGAAAATATAAAGAATGATTATAGCAAACGCTTAAGTTTTAACGAAAAACGCGAATTTGAAGAACTTGAAAAACAAATTCCACAGCTCGAAGCACAAAAAAAAGAAATAGAAGATTTCTTAAGCTCAGGCACAACAAATCACGAAGAATTATTAGCAAAATCGGAGGAAATTAAAAAAATAATAGATAATCTTGATGAAAAAGAAATGCGTTGGTTAGAACTTAGCGAGAAAATGTAAATAATAATATTAACTAATAATTGATAATTACTAATTGATTATCTACTTTTGTTACGATGTTTTTAATAAAAGAACAAACTCCAAGATGGGTAATATTTTTAATTGACGTAGCAATATCATTATTTGCTGTGGCGTTTGCCTATTTTCTAAGATTTAACTTCACAATACCGTTACAAGAAGAAAAAGTATTCTACATTTTAATTATACTAATACCCCTTGTAAGAACTGTAAGTTTCTTAATATCAAAAATATACGCAGGTATAATACGATATACAGGCACAAAAGATGCCGAAAGAATTTTTATAATAAACACACTAACATCTTTGTTTTTTGTTGCAATAAATTTAATAACATATTTTTTTATTGATGGCAGATTTTATATTCCTTTTTCAATATTAATTATAGAATATATACTTACAGTTTTTTTAATGACAAGTTTTAGAATATTTGTAAAAGTTATGTATTACGAAATTATGAACTCTAACAAAGAAAAACTAAATGTATTAATTTATGGCTCTAGTGATTTAGCAATTACAACAAAACGAACCCTAGAGCAAGACGATGAAACACAATACGAAATTGTTGGTTTTTTAAACGAGAAAGGTTTAAATACAGGGCAAAAACTCGAAGGCGTTTCAATATATGAGGATAGCAATATAGACAAAATAATAGCAAAACAAAATGTTGATATTCTGGTTTTTGCAAAACAAAAAATTGATGTAAAAACAAAAAACGAAATTACAGAAAAATGTTTAGCTCACAATTTAAAAGTTTTAAGTATTCCCGAAACAAAAAAATGGATTAATGGTGAATTAAGTGTAAATCAAATAAAACAAATAAAAATTGAAGACCTTCTAGAACGTCCCGAAATAAATTTAGATATAGCAAATATAAAGAAGAACATATCTGGTAAAACTGTAATGATTACAGGTGCTGCAGGTTCAATAGGAAGTGAAATAGTTAAACAAGTTTCAAAATTTAATCCTAAAACTGTTGTGCTTTTCGATCAAGCAGAATCGGAGCTTTATAATTTAGAACTTGATATTGCAAACAGATATAAAACAAGCGATTACAAAATAATTATTGGCGATATAACCAACAAAGAGCGATTAGAATATATAATCAGCAGATACAAACCTGAGATTATTTTTCATGCCGCAGCATATAAACATGTGCCAATGATGGAAAACAATCCTGCCGAAGCAGTAAACACTAATATTAAAGGCACACGAAATATTGCCGATTTAGCCAATAAACACAAGGTGTCTCGTTTTGTAATGATATCTACCGATAAGGCCGTGAACCCTACAAATGTTATGGGAGCATCAAAAAGAATTGCAGAAATTTATGTGCAATCGTTAAATAATAAATCGGAAACAAAATATATAACAACACGTTTTGGAAACGTACTTGGCAGCAATGGCTCGGTAATTCCATTGTTTAAAAAACAAATTGAAGAAGGAGGTCCTTTAACAGTTACACACGAAGAAATTACTCGTTTTTTTATGACAATTCCAGAGGCATGCCAGTTGGTTTTAGAAGCTGGAACAATGGGCGAAGGTGGCGAAATTTATATTTTTGATATGGGTAAATCTGTTAAAATTATTGATTTAGCTAAAAAAATGATAAAGCTATCAGGATTGATTATTGACGAGGATATAGAAATTAAATTTACAGGATTACGCCCTGGTGAAAAATTATACGAAGAATTGTTAAATGTAGCTGAAAATACTATTGCTACACATCATTCTAAAATTATGATTGCTAAAGTAAGGCAATACGAATACGAACTTATAACTAAAAATATTGACGAGTTAATTACAGAACTATGTAATTTTGATAGTTATAAAATAGTTGGAATAATGAAAGAAATTGTTCCCGAATTTAAAAGCATGAACTCCGTTTTCGAAAAACTTGATTAAATGAATTCTTTTAAAAACATAAACGACTTACAGATACGTTTTAACGATGTTGATATTGCAGGGCATGTAAACAATGCTGTATATCAATATTATTATGATTTTGGGAAATTACGTTTTTTTGATGATGTTTTTAAAAACAAAATTGATTGGCAAAAAGAAGGTTTTGTTTTGTTGAAAATAGAGATAGAATATCTTGCTCCAATTTATTTACACGATGAAATAGAAGTGCTTACAAAAATATCAGAAATTAAAAACAAAAGTTTAGTAATAGACCAAATTATTCGTGAAAAGGGTAATAATTCCGAAACAGCAATAAAATCTAAGGCAAGTTCAGTAATGGTTGCTTATGATTATATAGCAAAAAGCAGTATGCAAATTAAAACAAATTGGAAAAAAATGATTGAAGATTACACTCAATTCATTTAGATTGAGTATGTATTAACAGAAGTCCCCTAAAGTAAAAATTAATCTTTTGTTTCTGTTTTTGGTGTGTGAGTAGTACCTTTACCCATATCGCAAGTACCTGTAAAAATAGCATTTGGTTCAATAGCAAGTTTATCGGTTTTAATATTTCCAAAAACTTTTGCAGTAGATTTTAAAGATAATATTTCGGTAACAATAATTTCACCTTTAATAGTACCAGAAACATCGGCATTATTGCAAACTATCTTACCTTCAATATCACCAGTTGTTCCAATAACTATTTTTCCTTTTGTAATAAGATTACCATTTAATCCACCATCAATTCTAATATCACTTGATGTTTCAACATCGCCGGTAATTTTAGTACCCGCTCCAATAATATTTATTACGCTGTTATCCACTTGAATATTCTTTGCCATTTTTTTAACGGTTTAGTATGCAAAAGTATTAAAAATATATTTAATATCCCAAAATGGTTTAAAGTGATTCCTAACAAACTCTAACTTTATCATATTTTGGTGTTATTAAAATTGCTAACTTCTCCTATTTTAAGATTTTGAGAATTATACAAAAGGAGAATAAAGCGTGATGTATTGGCAAATTAGGGTCTGCTGAAAAATGCATAACAAGTTATTACAAAGCTACTTAATTTAAAATACGTTATTGTAAATGCAAACTTTTTAAAACATATGTACTTATAAGTTTGCATTTACAAATGTTAAAATCATAGTTTTATGCTTGCTCTGAGGCACATCATATTTTTATCTTCTTCAATTTGAGGTATGTATATACATCTGCATTTCAGAATATAAAAATCTAATACACCTCAGAGCTTTTCAGCAGACCCAAATTAGACTTTAATAATTCTATAATGGAGTTCTAAAAAATTGTTTATTGTAAGAAAATAATTATTAGAAATCCCCTATATAAATTAAAAAGGACAATCGGGGAGATTGACCTTTTTAAAAACACACACTATGAAAAGTAATCTGTAAAACCAAAATGAGATGTTAATTATTGTTTTTTACATCAATACAAATGTATAGATAAATATGGTATATATTTATACTTAATTTAAAACTGGCTTTATGTATTTTAAATTTGGTTAGTTTAGTCTTAAATTTGGTATTTTATTACTTTTGATTAATGAATAAAATTTGTACATAATAATGCAAAACATCTGATACCTAAAATCTGCAAGTCAGGGCTTTATTCGGTTAATTTTATCTTAATTCAAATAGTGAAGCCCTGATTATTCGTATTTAGGGTCTGCTGAGAAACGCATAACAAATTGTTATAAAGTTACTTAAACTGAAATACGCTATTGTAAGTGCAAACTTTTTAAAACATATGTGCTTATAAGTTTGCATTTACAAATGTTAAAATCATAGTTTTATGCTTGCTCAGAGGCACATCATATTTTTATCTTCTTCAATTTGAGGTATGTATATACATCTGCATTTCAGAAAATAAAAATCTAATACACCTCAGAGCTTTTCAGCAGACCCTATTTAAAAAAAATATTCTAATTTATTTATAGGGTATTTTGTGTTATATACTCAATCCATTTAGCTTTTCGGGAATTTATGCGGATTTATTTTTTCTTTTTTAGAGTTTAAAATTTATAAGCATAGCTAGAGCTTGTCTATAAAGTCCGATTTCTGCGTTGTTGCTCAAAATCCAAATCCTCAAATACCTTAGTATTCTGCGGTTTGAATTTCTCACACGCCCCCGAAATAAATCGGGACAGGCTTTGAACTCG